>Ga0193738_1000102_pt1 | contig 53471 bp, 47 predicted proteins | sample L2a1metaG_FD_144927 | JGI IMG/M metagenome (GOLD analysis project Ga0193738, IMG submission 144927) | Soil microbial communities from a riparian zone of the East river system, Colorado, United States - L2a1 | ecosystem: Environmental > Terrestrial > Soil > Riparian zone | place: USA: East River... | reverse complement strand
ATCGTTCAACTATATTTTATACGAAATCTTGAAAGATCACCATAAATCAAATTAGACTTTTCCTTAGGCAATCTCATTGATAACGCCTATTTTTTTGCCTGGATTTCGCATAAAACACTTTATTGTTGTGGGCAATGCCATAGTGTTGTAGTTCTCGAAGTCCGCAGCGCTTCGTAGTCAGGTGAGCAAAAGAAAGTTCATCAGGCTTCCCACTCGCGCGGTCCGGTTTTTCGCGGAATGGATTCCATTAGGACAGTGAAGCGCTGAATTGAAAACTCATCAATTCAAAGGCCCAGTGCGCAAGATCGCCTGTGCCGCGCGCGAGTGATTCAGCAAGTCCAACGGTGAGCAACGCATTTCATAGGATGACTCGAATGAACTTGACAGCAATCCAAACTCATGCCATGTTGAAAACTCCTGCGCAGCAATGCCCATAACAACATGTAAATGCAATAGCGGAGGACGTGCAAAAGTTTAACAGTGTTTTATTAATATTGTACACGCAACGCGGATGGTTTCGCGGATGGCGGGCTTATGGTAATTGATCACGTTGGATTGAAGTTCGCAAGGCCGCCTTCCCGCTACTGCATTTACATTAGCGCGTTGTAGGGCATAGGTGCAAACAATATTCGTCCAGGAAAATTTTGTAAATTTGTACAAACAATAAATGCCATGGGGACAACTGAGCTGAAATCGGACTTACGCAAAATTCTGGACAGGATTGAAGACGAACAGTTGCTTCGCACGATTTATGACTTTTTGAAGCAGAGTGAAAATGCTGAAGCCGGACAAATATGGAAGACGTTGACCGACGAGCAGAGAAAAGAGGTGTACGCATCCTATGAAGAGTCGAAGGACGATAAGAACCTGACTTCTTGGGAGGAGGTTAAGAAAAAATACTAATGCAAGTTTTTGTTACTCCACGAGCCGAAAAGAACTTTGACTCAATTGTTGACTACATAAAAGATAAATGGGGAGAAAGAACAGCCAAGCAGTTTGTTCTCAAGACTGACGAAATATTCAAGCTCCTTCAAAACTACCCGACAATAGGACAAATCGAAATCGGAGACATTAGAGGATTCCAACTTTCTCGCCAGACAAGGTTGCTCTACACAGTACGGGATGACAAAATAATTGTCCTTTCGTTCTTTGACGTACGACAGGACCCAAATAAAAAGTTTCGGTAGCACCTACGCCCTACAACAATGGCTATAAAACATATGCTGTATTGTAGGTTCTTAAAGTGTGCGCTGTTAAATTTCGTCAGTAACGCGGGACAAGGATGTAAGTATTTAAACGCATACGTTTCATAGCCTAGTGTTGGCAGCAATGCACTTAGGACAAAAAAGATGAATGAACTAAAATTAAATCAAGCGGACATTAAAAGAATCAAAGAAGACATTCGTTTGACGACAATCATTGGACTGATATTTACAATAGCTCTTATAGTAATTACCCTTATTATTCCGACAATTCTGCTTTTATTTTTCAAACCTGCTGACGGATTTGTTACTCGCGCACTTATTGTTAGTGGGACATTTTTTCTGCTATTCTTGGGAATTTCATGGAAGAACTTTGTTAAATACATTGACTTGAGAATTGGAAAGAAAATAAATATCAAAACAGGGGACTATGAAATCGAGAAAGCAAAAGAAGGCTTCGTTTTAAAGACAAAATCGCCTCTAAAATTAAAATTAGACTTGTGGGACGAGATGCCCCCTTTAATTAAAAATGCGGAGCCGATAACTTTTGAGATAACAAAATTAAGTAAGACACTCCTTTATATTTCGCAGGACACAGTAAACCTATTAGAAAAGATTGAGAATGAAACCGAGAAAGAAATACAGGATAAATTTGACTGAGTGCGGATAAGTGCACAGCTGCCAACACCGTGTTTAAGTAATTGCGGGGTGTTGTGTGCCAATTCAAATTGGTTTATTAATTAGTACGTAACGGTGGAGAGTTTCGGAGTGGTCGGGTTTAACATTTCGCTGCGCTACATTTTTAAACCCTCCTACTCCCTTAAACACAACACGTTGTGGCTCATTCGCTAATAATATTCGGACAATGAAAATCGCGCTATCAAATCCGGACGAGATTTAAAAGAAGAAATACGAAAGGCGGAGAAGAGAAATTGGGTCTTCGATTTAACAGCCGAGTAGGAACAACTGCCACCAACAATGTGTATGCGCAATTTGAATTTGATTAACTATTTTTAATGGCAAATTTAAACTTCGCATACACTAGCGTTGCGGTCACCGTTTTTGGACCGATACACACCTGGGACAAATAAACATTCATTAATGGGACTCTTTGACAAACTATTCGGTGGAAAGAATAAATCAAAAAACGAACCACCTAGATTCACTGACTTTATTGCTTCTGACAAACTAATGGACGAAGAGCAGTTTTGGAGAATAATCAAAGTATCAAAAGATAGTTCCGGTGACGACTACGAACAACAACAGGAAGACTTGGCAAACGAACTTGGGCGGTTAACACCTGATGAAATTATTCTATTTGGAAATAGATTTAGACACTTTAGAGGACAAGCTAATACTTGGGAACTTTGGGGAGCAATATATATTATTCACGGAGGCTGTGGAGACGACAGCTTCAATGATTTCAGAGAATGGGTAATTGGACAAGGAAAAGTCTTTTATTACAATACTGTTAAAAATCCAGAAACACTTATTGACATAGAAATAGGAGAAGAATGGGAAGGGCTGGGCTATGTCCCTTCGACAGTTTTTGAAAGACTAACAGGAAAAGAAATGCCATATCCGTACCAGGAGAATATTGAAACAACAGGAGTCGAATGGCAAGAGGAGAGTGATGATTTAAAAACTATGTTTCCTAAACTATATTCGAAATACAATACGTAGGACAGAGATAAAACAAGACCAACGCAATGCATAAGCAATGCCCGGGCAAAAGGTCAGAATAGCTTAGCGGTACCCACGATCTCCCGCGTAACCTGATAGAATTCCTTATGAATATTGAAAGGAGCCTCTCCGTTTAATTCTTTGATCACATAAGTGCCATCTTCCTTCATCGTGTAGGCATTCACGTTATCTTTCAGATTGTATCGAAGGTTGTTTATAGCCTGCCTGCGCAGGAAATCATCGTCCAGCAAGAACAGTGACTCTATCCGACGATCGAAGCTCCTGACCATCGCGTCAGCACTGCCAATATAAACTTTAGGATTGCCCGCATTATGGAAGTAATAGATCCTCGAATGCTCCAAATATTCTCCCACGATTGAAATCACCTCAATATTCTCGCTGACTCCTTTTCTTCCCGGTCGCAGGCAACACATCCCACGAACGATCAACTTGATGGGCACGCCCGCCTGTGAAGCAGCGAACAGCTCATCTATCAACTCTTTGTCCTGCAGCGAATTCAATTTGATCACAACACCTGACGGCAGGCCTGCACGTGCATTCTCCGCCTCGCGTATGATGAGGTTACAAAGCTGAATACGCATATCTCGCGGCGAAGTGATCAGGTTCCTGTAAGTCGACGGCTGTGAGTGTCCCGTAATTACATTAAAGAATTCAGAAACATCATTGGCATATATCTCTTTAGTCGTCAGTAAACCGATATCCACATATATCCGCGACGTAGCCTCGTTATAATTACCGCTCGATAAATGCACATAGCGATAAACCTTATCTTCTTCTTCCTTGCGGACAATCAACAAAAGCTTCGTATGTGTCTTCAGGCTTCCTACACCATAGATCACAAAACATCCGGCTTTCTGCAGACGCTGGGCTTCACGTAAGTTGTTCTCCTCATCAAAACGCGCCTTCACTTCGAATAACACTGAAACGTGTTTTCCATTTTCTGCGGCGCGAAGCAATGCTGCAGTGACGCGCGATTCTTTCGCAACCCTGTAGATCGTAATCTTGATTGACAACACATAAGGATCGTCCGCAGCTTTTTCCACAAGCTCCAGGACAGGTTCCATTGAATTGTAGGGATGGTGGAGAAGTATGTCTCTTTCCTTGAGAACTTCAAACATGTCGCGCGTACCGTGCTCGGGGAAATTCAGCGGCTTTATTGGATCAGGTTGGTGTGCACGCTTGCTCTTGAATTCCTTGTGTCCAATAATTTGCAGGAGGCCCGAAAAATCGATCATGCTTTCCTGCGGCGCGTAAAAGATGTTGTGCTCATCCAGATCCCATTGGATCTTTAACACTCTCATCATCCACGGATCCGGATTTTCTTCGACCTCTAAACGTACTACTCGACCAGACCGCCTGGTCTTAAGCTTGCGCTTGAGCTCTTCCAGAAAATTCGACTCTATATCTTCGCTCTCTTCAAGGGTAAAGTCGCCATTTCGATTTATCCGGAACAGACTCGTACCTACTATCTCGACGTTGCGGAAGAGATTGTGAACATTGCTTCTTATTATTTCCTCAATAGGAACAAATTGAATTATATCGTCCTCGATGATCTCGTAAAATCTCGGAAGATTTTGCGGCACTTGGATAAATGAAACCTTTTGCTGGTTTTGAATTTCAGTTGGGTTCTTTGTCACCACGCCAAACAACAACCTGTTGTTCATCAACACCGGAAATGTATGATAGTTGTCAAACACCATCGGCGTGAGCATCGGATAGATCGTCTTGTTGAAGTAGTCGTTTACCTTGTGAGTATTCTCAAGTGACAACTCGCCATAGTTTACGATAGCAAATCCATTTTTCTGAAAAAGTGGCTTCAGGCTATCAACATAATAAGCGTTCTGATCGACGTAAAATTTTTGAGTCTCGGATAACAATAACTCCCTGAACGGTTCCTCGCGCAGGCCATTGTAATCAAATCGTTCTTTTCCGTAGTCGATGTAGTTGTATAAACTACCTAACCGGATTGTACAAAACTCATCAAGGTTGGAGGCAGTAATAGAAAGATACTTAAGGCGGTCGAAGATGCTTCGATCCATATGTTTCGCCTGATTGAGGACACGGTAATTAAACTTCAGCCAGCTTAGATCACGGCTGATATAATTACTTTCTTCGATCTGCTGAACGATCTTATCTGTTGTTGTGAGAGAGTCCTCCATAACTAAAACTAACTATCCGCTAAAAGTGCTGCTTTACACGTCAACACGTGCATACTTGGCATTCTTTTCTATGAATTCCCGCCGCGGCGCAACTTCATCTCCCATTAGCATTGAGAAGAGGTGATCTGCTTCGGCGCCAGATTCTATACTTACCAGCTTAAGTGATCGCTTCGCAGGATCCATCGTTGTGCTCCACAATTGTTCCGGGTTCATTTCTCCGAGTCCTTTGTACCGTTGCACGCCAACAGAATCTTCCTTTCCTCCCGCCAATTCTTTCACGATAATCTCACGCTCCTCTTCTGTCCAACAGTAGCGTTCCTCTTTTCCCTTCTTTACGAGATACAAAGGAGGTATTGCGATGTAGACATATCCGTTTTCAATAAGGTCACGCATATAACGGAAAAAGAACGTGAGGATCAATGTGCGAATGTGACTTCCGTCGACATCAGCATCCGTCATAATAATAACCTTATGGTAACGCAGCTTCGTTAAGTTTAACGCTTTATCATCTTCGGGCGTTCCAAAACTAACGCCGAGGGCGGTGATCATGTTCTTGATTTCCTCGTTGTCGTATATTCTATGTTCTTGTGCTTTCTCGACGTTTAATATTTTTCCGCGCAACGGAAGGATTGCCTGAAAATTTCTGTCGCGACCTTGCTTTGCTGAGCCACCGGCTGAATCGCCCTCTACCAGGTAAATTTCGCAGATGCTTGGGTCGGCACTGGAGCAATCGGCGAGCTTGCCCGGCAGGCCAGTCCCTGTCAACACATTCTTGCGTTGAACCATCTCACGGGCCTTTCGTGCCGCGTGGCGCGCCTGTGCTGCGAGAATTACCTTATTGACAATAAGCTTAGCTTCCCTGGGATGTTCTTCCAGGTAGTTTTGAAGAGCTTCTCCCACTGCCTGATCGACAGCGCCCATAACCTCGGAGTTACCGAGTTTGGTCTTCGTTTGTCCTTCGAACTGCGGCTCCGCCACCTTTACCGAGATAACGGCGGTAAGTCCCTCCCGGAAATCGTCTCCACTGATTTCTAATTTGACTTTCTCGAGTTGCCCCGACCTGTCAGCATAATTCTTCAATGTCCTGGTTAACGCTCGTCTAAACCCGGCTACGTGGGTTCCCCCCTCGTGTGTGTTAATGTTATTGACATATGATATCAGGTTTTCACTAAACGAGGTGTTATACCCCATGGCTACCTGTATGGGAGTGTCGGTTCGATCATTTTCAATGTAGATAGGTTCCGGAATAAGTTTTTCGCGTGTCGAATCAATGTATGCCACAAACTCGCGCAAGCCTCCCTCCGAGTAGAATTCCGCCTGCTTGGGATTCCCATTTTCGTCTTTCTCCCGATAATCAGTGAGAGTTATTCTGATCTTGGGATTGAGAAACGACAGTTCCCTTAAACGAGTCGCTACGGTCTCGTAATTGTATTCTGAAACGTTAAAGATCTGTTTGTCAGGCAGGAATTCGACTGTAGTCCCTCTTTTCTTTGAATCGCCAACAACACGTACCGAGTACTTAGGGGCGCCTCTTTCATACTCCTGCTCAAAAACCTTTCCTTCTCTGTATACCGTGACGTGAAGCATCTCCGATAACGCGTTAACGCAGGATACGCCCACACCGTGAAGCCCTCCTGAAACCTTATACGTGTTTTTATCGAATTTACCACCTGCGTGTAAAACGGTCATAACAACCTCTAGCGCAGACCGTTTTTCTTTCTCGTGAATGTCGGTTGGTATACCGCGTCCGTTGTCTTCAACACGAATTGAATTGCCTTCGAGTATCGATACCCCTATTAGGTCACAATAGCCTCCCAGCGCTTCGTCAATAGAATTGTCTACAACTTCCCAAACCAAATGATGAAGCCCCTTAACACTCACATCACCGATGTACATGGCTGGCCTTTTTCGAACCGCCTCTAACCCCTCTAAAACCTGGATATTACTTGCAGAATAATCAGCTGGAACTTTATCTTTAATTTCACTCATGATGTATTATTAGAACCTTCAAAAATAGTGTTTTTGAGTCTATAAAATGAAAGTTTCAGAGACAATTATTCATGGTGAAGTCACTAAAAAATGGACTAATTTCTCCTCGGAATTTACCTTTGACTAAATTTTTAGTTATATGTATGGCACTCGGCGAATCCTGGTCACATTGAAACTGTTTTTTTAGCACACCTCACTCAATGGGCAAGGAAGTCGAAAAGGCTACTCAACGGCCGTAGATTTTGATTTCTTTTTCGTTTTCTGACCATTTGGCTTTAGGTCTTCGCTCATTAGTTGAGCCTTGGCTTTTTCGAGTTCGACTCGTTGCTCGTCAGTAACTTCCGGGTAATCGATCTTAAGTGATTCGAACTGCTGATAGATAACGGCTGCAATAGCCAAGCGCGCATACCATTTGTCGTCTGCCGGAATAATAAACCACGGGGCATTTTTTGTTGACGTGGCGCTAATAACTTTTTCGTACGCACGCTGATATTCATCCCAGTGCGCACGTTCCGCAAGATCTCCGAACGCAAACTTCCAGTTTTTAGACGCATCATTAATTCGTTCCAGAAATCTTTTCTTTTGTTCTTTCCTGGAGAGATGTAAAAAGAACTTGAGAATGACCGTACCATTCTGACTCAGTGTCTTTTCAAACTGTACAATCTGCTTGAACCGTTTTTCCCAGAATTCATCGTCGATCTTGCCGACTGAGTCAATGTCAGGTAAATGCTCTCTTAAAATATATTCGGGATGCACACGGGTGACCAACACATTTTCGTAGTGGGAACGGTTATGAATTGCTATTTCTCCACGTGCAGGTATTGTTACATAGTGCCGCCATAGGTAATTATGGTCAAGCTCATGGGCCGAGGGTGATTTGAAACTGTGCACCTTTACGCCCAGAGGATTAAAACCAGACATGATATGTTTTACGGCGCTATCCTTCCCTGCCGCATCCATCGCCTGAAAGATAATTAGGACGCTGTATCGATTTTGCGCGTACAATTTCTCCTGTACCAGGGCGAGGTGCTTACGTCCTTCCTCCAACAGACCCTCAGCAATTTGTTTGTTCAAAGTTTTGCCCTCGTAATCAGTAGAATAATTTTTCAGGCTTACCTTCTTTCCAGGTTTAACTTTCAGCTTTTTGATGTGAACAAATTCTTTTTCCGACACCATTTTCCTTAGTCTTTGCTATCAAGTTACTTATCCTTTTCTAACTTCAGAAGCGTTGCCATAATATAATGTTCGCCGTGGCGAGTATCAATTGGCCTGTCATATTTTTGACGTTAGTACTGGAGCGAGCGAAGCAGGACGAGAGTGCATGCTTGAAGGGCTTCTATTCCATTCTCCTCTGCCAACTGTTCAAACTCGTCGTTTTCTGTTCCTGGATTAAAAATAATCCGTTTAGGCTTGAGGCTTAGGATGTAGTTGTACCATTCAGGCTGGTGGCGCGGCCCTATGTATAAGGTGACAGTATCAAGACCGTTAACGGCCGGCTTTTTGCGAATATCAAGTATTTCTTTTCCAGCCACCTCACCCTGCTTAATACCTATCGGCACTATCTCATGATCGTATTCACGAAGCATGTTCGCGGCAAGGTACGCGTATCTGCTTTGATTCGGTGTCGCTCCTATTATTGCAGTTTTCTTTCCCATGGTCAGTCTCCGATTGAATTGAAAGCAGCTTCGGCACATCGCTCGCCGTCCATAGCTGCTGATACAATACCTCCCGCATAGCCCGCTCCCTCTCCACACGGAAAGAGCCGCTTTATTTGTGGGTGTTCCAGCGTATTCTTGTCCCGCGGTATCTTGACCGGCGAGGAAGTTCTACTCTCTACTCCCACAATTTGGGCGTCATTTGTCATATAACCCTTCATCTTGGTGCCGAAGTTCCTGAAACCCTGTCTCAGTGCATCTATTATAAAGGCAGGCAATACACTCCGCATGTCCACTGACTCCAGGCCAGGTTGATAGGAGGTTTCAGGTAACGACGCAGAGACTTTATTGTTCACAAAATCAACTAACCGTTGCCCTGGAGCACATTGCGTTCCGCCTCCTACGACACATGCAGCCTGTTCAACAGCAGCCTGAAAGTACATTCCGGCTAACGCACCATATTCCTGGAACTGTTTAAAATCGTTATGATCAACAGCAACCACTATGCCCGAATTGGCAAACTTTGAATCCCGCCGGGACGGACTCATCCCATTCACAACGATTTCTCCTGGTTGCGTTGCCGCTGGAACAATAAATCCTCCGGGACACATGCAGAACGAAAAGACGCCCCTCTCCAACCCATTTATTTTTGCCTGGTGGACTAATGAATACGAAGATGCCGGCAAGTAATCACCCCGACTACCGCTACAATGATACTGAACACTATCTATAAACGCCTGCGGATGTTCTACCCTAACTCCTAAAGCAAAAGATTTCGCCTCTATGAGGACATCCCTACGATGAAGCAAGTGAAATATGTCCCTGGCAGAATGCCCAGTAGCAAGAATGACTGAATCGCCAAGATATTTATTGCTGTTTTGTGTAATAACACCCTTCATGGTGTTTGCCTCAATGACAAAGTCAACAACCCTTTCATTGAAGTGAACTTCTCCACCGGCATCGAGAATACTTTGCCTTAATGCCGACACGAGAACCGGCAGCTTGTTTGTGCCTATATGGGGATGTGCATCGAAAAGAATATCCTCCTTGGCTCCGTGGGCTACAAAAATTTCAAGGATACGACGTATATCACCACGTTTTTTAGAGCGGGTATAAAGCTTGCCATCAGAATAAGTACCCGCTCCTCCCTCTCCAAAGCAATAATTTGAGTCCGTGTTTACAATATGATCCTTGTTGATTGCTGCCAGATCCCGCCGGCGCGATTGTAAATCTTTACCTCGTTCAAGGATGACGGGTTTGATGCCTAGTTCGATCAATCTTAAGCCCGCGAACAAACCGGCAGGTCCGCTCCCAACGATGACAACCGATCTACCAGAGCGGCTAACGTCGGGAAAATTCTTCGAATAAGATATCAGCGGTTTATGATCAGAACTCGGAACGATCTCACATTGCATTCGCACGATGATGTCTTTCGAACGTGCGTCGATAGATCGTCGGGTAACGTTGACAAAAGTGCTGCCATCGTCTGTTATACCAAGTTTCCTGTACAGTGCGGGTCTGAACAGGGTTTCATCAAAAGCCTCCTCCGGCTTTAATACTACTTCAACTAGCTTCATATAGAGAAGGTATTTATCCTTCAAACACTAATTACAAAATACTGTGCGTCAGACTCAATAACTCAGCGGAATGAAAAAACATTCCCGAGGTTAAGGCCAAAATGGAGTGTCTTTGCGAATTCATCCTGATTGAGGTCTTCAAAATAAGTTTCATAATCAGGGTCAACATTAAAACCGCGATAACCAATATCTCCTGAAATAAATGCATCGATCGTAAATCCTCTTGCGTCGTTACGCCGCATGATCCGATATCCCAACATTACACCCCACTCAATACGTTGTTCTACCGCATTGAATGTAAATATGTCATCTGGGTTCTGGCTGTTGACCTGCGATTGATTTACAAAATGTCCAAGATTCGTAAATCTAACCTCATGGCCGAAGTACCACATTCCCGCCTTCAAGGGGTTGTAAAATTTCTGCTTAATGGCAATGCTATAGCCACGTTCATACACCTTACCCGGCGCTATGTCCATATCTGCTATAAAGAACGGGTTTCGTACTCCTATAAATTCGAACTCATGGCCTATACGCTCCTCAAGATAGAATTCTATACCTAAGGGTAATTGACCTGCCACAAGCCAGACGGGATTGGTACCGAAAATCACACCCTGAAATTCGTTGTATCGCGGATCGAAATACGTGAATCCCTTTCGCTGAGTAGTCGTTTTTCTAACTGAGCTTGTTTTATGAGCCAGGTCTGTTATCTCTTTAGCCTTGCGATCGTCATAAAACGGACGATAGTACCCAGACAGTTTTCCATCATTTTCGTATATCTCCCACGTGCCGGTTTTCAGATCGTCCTCAATAGCTCCCTTTGTCTGTAGGTTGCCGTCAGGAAAATATCCATAATATACTCCCTTGCCTTTCTCATACTCGCAGGATCCTTCCTTCTTACCGTCCTGATAAAAAAATTCCCACTGTCCCTGACGCTTTTCATTTTCAATGCGTCCCGTCACCTTCAACTTTCCATTCTCGTAATATTCCCTGTAATCACCCGACCCTTTCTCATACGTAGCCTCGCTCTTTAATTTACCGCCCGCTGTGAACGATTTCCAATAACCATCTTTCTTACCCTCTTCGAATTCTCCGGCCGAGCTTATCGTTCCATCTTCAAAAAAGTTCTCCCATTTTCCAGTTGGTTCATCGTTAAGGTAAGCACCTTTTGACGCTACTTTACCCGAAGGAAAATACGTGGTCCACGGTCCATTCTTTTTTCCTTCTACAAATTCTCCCTCCGACTGCAGCGTTCCATCTTCAGCAAAATATCTCCACAATCCTGCATTCCTATTTCCAACCTTTGGACCCTCGCCCTGAACTTTGCCTGAATGGTAGTAAGAAGTATAGCGGCCGAAATCCTCGGAGTATTCAATTTCGCCTTTGAGCACGCCATCTTCGTAGAACGTTTTCCATAGTCCCACGTGTTTTCCATTCTTGTACTCACCTATCTCTTTAATATGTCCGTTCTCGTAATACGTCTTCCACTCCCCTTCCCGATTCCGTCCATAGATGATACCCTCCATACTTTTCTGACCGCTTTCAAAAAAGTATTCCCACATGCCGTAGTTGGCGCCTTTAAAGAGGATACCTCTCATCTTTAGCGTTCCGGTTTCGTAAAAGAACTCCCAAACGCCTGTAGTCTCGTTGTTGGTGAACTGACCACGCGATTCGATGTTTCCGTTGAGATAATAAGAGATGTAACGGCCATCGGGAATGTTCCTGACGGTGTCTTTCACCTGATAGACTTCCTTTAATTTCTTTCGTTCGGGGTCATGATAGGTTTGCCGCGTAAAGCCCTGGGCAAACGCGCCTGTTGAAAGGCAGGAGAGAACGAAGAACGATATGCCGCAAAAAATTCTCAATATCAGCAACTTAGCGGAGCCAAAGGTAGTAATAATTTAGCTATGTTGCTGGTCCTCGAGAGCAGAGACAAATGCGGCCTTACCCCATTCCTCCTTTTCCTGCGCGCTCCACAGTTCGGGGAAGAAAATGATCCGTTGAAAACGGGGAGGTAGGAATTTTTGCCAGTTGGTTCCTCCTGTAGCTTTAATCTCCCGCGTGTGTTTCTGAAGGTAGTGCCCTGCCGCCTTGAGATGGGCCAAAGGCCAAAGGACATTTGCAAGGGTATCGAGCTCACGAAGGTTTTGAATAACGGCTTCGGACTGCTGGAAATGTTTGAGGAATATCTTCCGAAGATTTCTGTCGCGATACTTCATGCCTGTCGCTTTGAACGTCGGCATGTATTTTTCTTCAAACTGCTGAAGTGTCAATGTAGCCTTTCCTGTCGCAAGCTCTGTAGCGCCGCTTCTCCAGTACAATTTTTCTGTTTGCAAATCGATATCGCTATACTCATTCAAGGCTTCACGTTCGGATGAGTTTACAAGGTTGATCATGTCCGTACAGCAAATTTCGATCTGCCTGTATTGGGCTGACTGGAACCCACTCGCCGGTAAGAGCGACATTCTGAATTTCAGAAATTGTTCCTTCTCCATTCCCTCGACCATTATCGAAAATGAATCGCGAAGCTGTTGAAAGTATCTGTTGATCCTTTTTAGTCGTTCAACAAAGAACGATTCAGTTATGTTTTCATGATGAGCGATCTGTTCTATTTCCCAAAGGATGAGGTTGAAATAGAGCTCGGTGATCTGATGATATATTATAAAGATCTTTTCGTCGGGAAAGCTGGTCTTTGGGGTTTGTAAACTCAGTAGAGTATCCAGGTGGATATAATCCCAATATGTCAGGTAATCGGAATACAACAAGCCGTCGAGGTACGACGACAGATCCTGGCCCATGACATCATACTTTGCCTGCAGTTTTTTCAGTTGTTCTGCCAGATTCGGATCGACGTTTTCACCCATCTCAGTTAGAAGTAGAATGTGAATTACTTGTGTAAATTTGCCCGAAAGTTATAATAAATAGTTACCAGATCGAACGGGAGGGCTTTATTTAGAACAACGGAACGTCCTTTTATTCAAGAATTAATTCAAAATCTATGGCAAATCATACAGCTACCGAAGGAGCGAAATCAAAGAAATCGATGAAGCAGGATCTTTTCGAACATCCCGATTTTTATGCAATCGATGACTTGTTCACGGAGGAGCATAAGTTAGTACGAACTGCAATCCGCGATTTTGTTAAGTGTGAAATTACCCCCTACATAGAAGACTGGGCGCAACGGGCTCATTTTCCCTATGAAATCGTGAAAAAGTTTGGTGATATAGGCGCTTTCGGTCCAACCGTTCCCACGGAATATGGCGGCGGTGGTCTTGATTATATCTCGTATGGTTTGATCATGCAGGAAATAGAGAGAGGTGATTCCGGAATGAGGTCTACTGCATCCGTACAGGGATCATTGGTTATGTATCCGATCTATAAGTTCGGTTCGGAAGCACAACGTAAGAAGTACTTGCCAAAACTTGCTTCCGGTGAATGGTTAGGTTGCTTCGGACTTACAGAACCTGATCATGGATCGAATCCGTCTGGAATGGTAACTAACTTTAAGGACATGGGTGACCACTACTTGTTGAATGGAGCAAAGATGTGGATCTCAAATTCACCTAAAGCAGATGTTGCCGTGGTTTGGGCAAAGAATGAACAAGGAAGAATACATGGCTTGGTTGTAGAACGCGGCATGCCTGGATTTTCTACACCTGAAACACACGGCAAATGGTCGCTCAGAGCCAGCACTACAGGAGAACTGGTATTTGACAATGTAAAAGTTCCGAAAGAAAATTTGTTACCGGGTAAAAGCGGGTTGGGCGCCCCCATGATGTGTCTTGATTCGGCGCGCTACGGAATAGCGTGGGGTGCTGTTGGTGCAGCTATGGATTGTTATGATTCTTCACGACGATATGCTGCTGAACGAATTCAATTCGGCAAACCAATCGGATCCTTCCAGCTTATTCAAAAGAAGTTAGCTGAAATGCTCACTGAAATAACCAAAGCTCAGCTTGTTAACTGGCGCCTTGGAACATTGATGAACAAGGGCGAGGCTACAACGGCACAGATATCGCTTGCGAAAAGAAACAACGTTCAGATCGCACTTGAAATCGCACGTGAAGCGAGACAAATACACGGAGGAATGGGCATAACGGGAGAATTCCCGCTAATGCGACACATGATGAACCTTGAGTCTGTGCTTACCTACGAAGGTACTCAGGACATACACCTTTTGATCCTTGGGAATCAAATAACAGGAATTCCGGCTTTCGCTTAATCTTCCACGTATGCAGTGAAGGTAAATCGCTGAACGGGGCCCTGTGGATCATTTGTATAAACAGTAACGGCCTTCTGTTGCGTACCCTTTCTGTCCATTGGATTGAATTCAATCTTTATGGAGCCAGTCTCACCGGGCTTTAATGATGTTTTGTCTGCCGATGCAGCGATGCATGTACAATTACCTTGCACAGATTTTATCAATAACTCTCGCTTCCCGGTATTTGTGAACTGTACTTCTCTTACGGTCGTAGCGTTTGGTCTAATCTTTCCGAAATCAAGCGCGGACACTTCAAGTCGAAGCTTCGGAGCTTTTGCAATCTCTTCTGGTTTCAAATCTTTAAAGTTATCCTCCAATGTGGCGTACACAGAAAAGGACTTGTTGGGATTTGATTCATCATCGGTTTGGACCTCTATGTTATCAGACTGGAATCCGTAACGCCCGTTCTGTTTACCATTGTAGCTGATCTTGATGTTACCCTTCTGTCCAGGTGCTAATGTTTTCGGATGAACGTCAACTTTTATATACGGTGGCGCAACAAACTTTCCGCTATAGGTAACTGCTTTTGTACCTCCATTAAAGACCTGAAAATCGCGAACTGTATATTCATCCTTGAGGTAAACTTTACCCAGATTGAACGAGCCGGACTTCAGTTTCCAGCTCCCATTGGTAGATTGAAATTCAGTAGCGGACAAGGGTTCATTTCCGTCCGTGGTAACCTGTCCTTTAATTTGGAGCACGAAAGGATTGGAATCGAAATCCGTGGAGATCGTTAATGACTTATTAAAGTATCCTGGTCTTCCCTTGGGATTGTAGCTAGCCTGAATAAAGCCGGTCTTCCCGGGAGCTATTTGGTCTTTTGTCCAATCGGGGGTTGTACAGCCGCAGGAGGCCTGAACAGTCAGGATTTGGATCGGCCGGCCGCTATTGTTGGTAAAAAGAAACTCATGAACTACCGGTCCGCCATTCTCCTTCACCCCGCCGAAGTCAAACGACTCTTCTCTGAACTGCAATGGTTTTGCTACTTGTGCAAATGCCGTCACAGCGCACGTCATCAATATGAAACTCAGCCTTATTCTCATCCTCAGTAATTTTTGATTGGGCAAATTTAAAACTAATTCAGTTCAGCTTTATTTTATTTTATTTGCAAAACTATGGCTAGAATTTTAACAGGCATTCAGAGTAGCGGAAAGCCGCATTTAGGAAATTTATTAGGAGCAATAATTCCGGCAATTCAGTTGTCAGTGAAACCTGGAAATGATTCTTTTTTCTTTATCGCTGATCTTCATTCCCTAACTACCATAAAAGACGCTGAAACACGCGTGGAAAATGTGCGCGCTGTGGCTGCTGCCTGGCTTGCATTCGGTTTTGACACCGACAAAAATTATCTCTACCGGCAATCACGGATCCCGGAAGTATGTGAGCTAACGTGGTACCTCAGCTGCCTCACTCCCTTTCCGATGCTTGCTAATGCGCATTCATTCAAGGATAAATCCGAAAAACTTTCAGATGTCAACGCGGGATTGTTCACGTACCCCGTCCTGATGACTGCCGATATCATTCTCTACGATGCCAACTTTGTACCTGTTGGGAAAGATCAGCGTCAACATTTGGAAATTGCGCGCGACATCGCGACGGCGTTCAACGCCGCCTATGGAGAAACTTTTGTGGTCCCAGAAGCAAAAATTGAAGAAACGATAATGACGATTCCCGGAACGGATGGACAGAAGATGAGCAAATCCTATGGCAACATCATTGATATTTTTCTTCCGGAAAAAGAACTACTGAAACAGATCCGTACAATCAAAACGGATAGTACACCCATGGAATCGCCAAAAAATCCAGAGGGTGATAACGTATTTGCAATTTATAGTTTACTGGCCACCCCTGAGCAAAGGGAAGCGATGCGTCAAAAGTATCTGGGCGGAAATTACGGATATGGTCACGCAAAGCAGGAGTTATATGACTTGATAATTCATAAATTCAAGAAAGAACGCGACTCATATGATTATTATATGCGTAATACCGCTGCATTGGAAGAACGACTCGAACAGGGCGAAGCCAAAGCGAGAGTAATCGCCCGTCAGGTACTGGACAGGGTAAGAAATAAGATCGGTTATGTTTGATCTGAAAAAATTTCCGATGCCTACTTATCGGATGACCAGACTACCTGATGTTTGTCTTTGCCTACGCTAAGGATGATTCGCACGGGACTCGGAGCCAGGACAAGGCGGGTATCTTTCCCCGGCAGTTTATCAACTTCGACCGGCACACCTTGGCCAAGGTAGCCTATCGGCATAAGAACGTCATTATCAGGACAGTATTCGTCGTGAACCTGCTGCAGCGCTTGCTCCAAAAAATCGCCAAATTCCTCCTGAAAGTCATCTTCCAGATCGTGCAGTTCTTCTTCCAGATCGTCGTACTTCGGATTGTTATAATTGATTTTGCTTAGCTCCTCTCTCTTTTTAACAATATTCTCAAGAGCCTGATCAAGTGCTTTAACATCCATGGCGAAAATTTTTTGTAAAGATTACAGAAATCGTGGAATTACAAAAATTCGGCTGCCTCAAACAACGACAATAAAATTCTGTTTGGAAGTCGTTTTAAAGGTCAAGGGCTTATAATCGTTTATAATTTTCAAATCGACAGAATCTCCTTCGTATTGCTGTCATCGCAGTTCAGCAAAGCCTAATTTTACTAAAAAAACAACCATGGAAACCGACTTCCTTCCGATAAAAGGCACAGACCATATTGAATTCTATGTCGGGAATGCCAAGCAGACGGCTTTGTTTTATCAACACTGCATGGGCTTTGAATGGGTAGCCTACGCCGGTCCCGAAACTGGCGTGCGCGATCGCTGCTCTTATGTGCTTCAACAAAACAAGATCCGGCTGGTGCTCACAACCTCGTTGTCTAATGATTCTGAAATTTCAGAACATGTCCGTAGACATGGGGATGGTGTGAAGGGATTAGCGCTTTGGGTTGATGACGCTCGGAAATCCTTTAAAGAAACGACGTCGCGTGGCGCTGAACCCTCAAAGGAGCCAATGGTCATAAAGGATGAATACGGCGAAGTAACAGTGGCTTCCATCAAAACCTATGGAGAGACCATTCACACCTTCGTAGAAAGGAAGAATTACCGGGGTGCTTTTTTGCCAGGATATCAAAAGCGAGAAAGTTTGATTGAAGTAAACCCAGTCGGATTGCAATACATTGATCATTGTGTGGGGAATGTTGAACTGGGTCAAATGAATCACTGGGTGGCGTTTTATGAAAAGGTCATGGGGTTCAAGCTGCTTATAACATTCGACGATGAAGATATTTCCACGGAATACAGCGCGTTAATGTCTAAAGTAGTCTCTAATGGTAATGGTTATATCAAGTTTCCAATCAATGAGCCGGCGAAGGGCAAGAAAAAGTCCCAAATCGAAGAGTACCTCGACTTTTATCAAGGGCCGGGAGTTCAACATATCGCTATTGCGACCGACGATATTATTTTCACGGTCGGAGAATTGAGGCGTCGCGGCATTGAATTCCTTCACGTACCAGATTCATACTATAGTGAGGTATTGGATCGGGTTGGCACTATAAAGGAAGATATAGATGAATTAAAAAAGTTAAACATCCTTGTGGACCGCGACGAAGAAGGATACCTACTCCAGATCTTCACAAAACCCCTACAGGATCGGCCCACACTTTTCTTTGAGATCATTGAACGCAACGGCGCAAAGTCCTTTGGAAAGGGGAACTTCAAAGCTTTGTTCGAATCAATCGAACGCGAGCAGGCGCTGAGAGGAAACCTTTGACAATGAGCAATGAGCAATGAACAGTGAGCGATGAACAGTGAGCGATGGGGTGATCACGCCAATGGATACCCGGTTTATTGGTTTGAATGGGCTTAATAATTTGCACATCCTGGAGTTCAAGTTTCAGCCAATGTCGCTTTATTGAATTGATCAATGACGCACGTCATCATACCAGGCGACGCTTATCTGTCTCTCATGGCAATAAAATTCGTATTTTTCGCCCCGTTTAAGAATGATGGTTTTACATCGATCACGCAAATCAAACTTTTGCCTGATCTAACAAAGAAGCAATTGAGAAATGAAAGATCTTTTACAACAAGTTCAAACTAAGGCTCAGCAATGGCTGGATAGTCCCGTTATCGACAGTACCACCAAAAGCGAAGTAAAATCTCTGCTGGACAAGAAAGATTCAAAAGAGCTGATCGACAATTTTTACAAAGATCTTGAATTCGGTACCGGTGGTCTTAGAGGCATTATGGGTGCAGGTTCCAACTGCATGAATAAGTATACCGTCGGAATGGCAACGCAGGGACTGGCAAATTATCTCAACAAAACATTCCCGCGGAAAAAGATCAAGGTTGCTATCGCGCACGACAGCAGAAACAATAGCAGGTTCTTCGCACAAGTTACCGCTGACGTGCTGAGTGCAAATGGTATCGACGTGCATATGTTTCCGGAATTGCGTCCCACTCCTCTGCTCTCATTTGCTATACGTTATTTAAAATGTGACTCGGGAATTGTTGTAACAGCATCGCACAACCCAAAGGAGTACAACGGTTATAAAGCGTATTGGAATGATGGCGCACAAGTGGTACCTCCACACGACAAGAACATCACTACTGAAGTAAAAACCATTACATCGTTCGGTCAGGTTAAATTCAATGCAGACACTTCAAAGATTCACAGCATCGGGCCGGAGGTCGAAGAAGCTTATTACGAAGAGGTGAAAAAACTTATCCCAAACCGAAGTGTAATTGAAAAGCACAACAACATACCGTTAGTTTATACAAGCATTCACGGTGCCGGGATTACGATGGTTCCGGAATGTCTCAAACAAATTGGCTTCACCAACATTCACGTTGTTGAAGAACAGGAAACACCCGACGGAAATTTTCCCACGGTACAATCTCCGAACCCCGAGGAAAAGTCGGCAATGGAAATGGTGATTAAGAAGGGAAAGGCTGTTGGTGCCACGATGGTTATGGCAACAGACCCTGATACGGACCGTGTAGGCATAGGGGTACGTAAGGCAGATGGCGAATTCATCCTGTTGAACGGAAATCAGGCATTCAGCCTTATGATGTATTTCATTCTGAAGAGTTTGAAAGACAGAAACAATGCCTATATCGCGAAAACCATTGTCACCTCTGAGCTCGTGGACACAATGGCCGCTAAACTTGACATTGAGTGCTATAACACGCTTACTGGTTTCAAATACATCGCTGAGCTCATGGGCAAATTCGATGGCAAGAAAAGGTTTATCGCAGCGGGAGAAGAAAGCTATGGTTACATGGTAGGCGATTTCGTTCGCGACAAGGATGCAGTTTCAGCCTGTGCCTTTTTTGCTGCGATGGCGGCAAGCGCTACGGACGAAGGTAAGTCAATGTATGATTGGCTTATCGATATGTATGTGGATTTCGGGTATTATAAGGAAAACCTTTTGAACGTAACAAAAAAAGGTCAACAGGGCGAGCAGGAAATCAAAGCCATGATGGAAAAGTTCAGAAGCAACCCGCCGAAAGAAATCATTGGAAGTCGTGTTGTCCGCCTTCTTGATTACAAATTCCTTAAAGAAACAAATCTTGTGACCGGTAAAGAATCAAAGTTGGATTTCCCTGCTTCAGATGTATTGCAATTCTACCTTGAAGATGGAAGCAAAGTATCTGTACGTCCATCGGGAACAGAACCAAAGATAAAGTTCTATATCAGTGTACTATCAGAACTACCATCAAGAAACGATTTTGCGAAAGTAACGGAGGAGCTGGATAAAAAAATCAGTGGAATCGAAAAATACCTTCAGTCAGCCTGACAATGAACTTTTTCACTGAATCAATCCTCACGATTATTGATCGGGACCTCAACAAACTCGAGGAGGAGATCAAGCTATATCCGTCGGAGGACTCGCTATGGAAAATTTCAGGCGGCGTCAAAAATCCTGGAGGAGACCTTTGCCTTCATTTGTGTGGGAACCTTCAACACTATATCGGTGCAGTTCTGGGAAATTCCGGTTATGCCAGGAACCGTGACCAAGAATTTGCTACAAAGAACATTCCCCGAACATTACTGATTTCAGAAATCCACAAAACTAAAGGAGCAGTACGTTCTGCCTTGGAGAAGCTTGACCCCGGTATACTTGACAAAGAATACCCCGAGCGCGTGTTCGGCTATTCGATGACTACAGGCCATTTTCTAATCCACCTGACATCCCACCTTGGCTACCATCTTGGACAGGTAAATTACCTTCGTCGCCTGCTTTGAAGCCAGTGCGGCATTCCGGAAAACCTGCTAAATTTGCCCGTTCGATATGAAAAAAGTCGCTTTTTATACGCTGGGATGCAAGCTCAACTACTCTGAGACCTCGACGATATCGAGGTTGTTTGAGGACAAAGGCTATGAAAAAGTTGATTTTACCGATTCACCTGACATTTTTATTATCAATACCTGCTCGGTGACGGAAAATGCCGACAAAAAATGCCACAAGATCGTTCGCGAAGCGAGAGGCATTTCGCCTGACGCTTACGTTGCAATTATTGGATGTTATGCACAGTTAAAACCAAAAGAAATTGCCGAAATACCTGGTGTTGACGCTGTGCTGGGTGCATCCGAAAAATTCAGGCTCGTCGAATTACTCGACGGCTTTATACGCAAGCCGGAAGCGGAAGTCTTTGCTTCCGAAATAGAAAACGCAAATCAATTTAACACGTCATACTCGATCAATGATCGCACACGTACCTTCCTGAAAGTCCAGGATGGATGCGATTACTCATGCACATTCTGCACAATTCCACTGGCGCGAGGCAGCAGCAGAAGTGATAGCATTGAAAATATCCTAAAGACGGCTAATGAAATTGCTGCTACAGAAGTAAAGGAGATCGTGCTTACCGGTGTTAATACTGGTGACTTCGGGTTGCAGAAAGGTGAGCGGGTGGAAAGATTTATCGATCTGATAAAAGCTTTGGATGACGTAGACGGGATTGAAAGGTTCCGTATTTCATCTATAGAGCCAAACCTGCTGAGCGATGAGATAATCTCGTTTGTCGCTTTGTCGAAACGATTTGTTCCGCATTTCCATATTCCTCTTCAGTCGGGGTCCAACAAGATCCTTAAGCTAATGAAGAGACGATACCTTCGTGAACTCTATACGGACCGTGTAAAGTCTATAAAAGAAAAGGTGCCGCATTGCTGTATTGGAGTCGATGTCATTGTTGGGTTCCCGGGAGAAACGGAAGAAGACTTCCTGGAAACTTATCAATTCCTCAATGAGTTGGATATCTCGTACCTGCACGTCTTTACTTACTCTGAACGCGAAAACACACCGGCTGCATTGATGACCGGCGAGGTGCCTGCAAATAAACGCGCCGAGCGTTCACGAATGCTTCATATACTCTCCGATAAGAAGAGAAGAAAATTTTACGAAGACAACCTTGGAAGAACAGCATCAGTCCTTTTTGAAAATGATGTTGAGAATGGCTTAATGCACGGCTTCACAGAAAATTATGTGAGAGTAGTGGCCAAATACGATCCTGTCTTGATCAACGAAATCAAAATAATAAGGCTTGCAACAATTAGTGATCTTGGCACTGTCGAGGTTGAAGAGATCCAGCCAGAAGTACTCGCCCATTGACACATTCATAAATCGCCATAAAAAGTTAAGATTCGCGGGATAGTCTTGCCCGCCTTGAAAAAGTTCTATTCATGTAAGCCCATCCCCAATAAAGAACTTTGGCCGAAATCCCCTCCTTCATTTAACTAGCTGATTATCAGAATAAAAGGAGTGAGGTTTCGAAATTATTATTAAAGAAAAAAATTTGCGTTAAGGGTAGATCCGCCGCGTAAGGTTTTTGCCCAGAGTGACGAAAAACGGGCAGGTCACTTTTCTAATTAACTCCTTACCAGCCTATTCTTACACGTCTACCGTAAAGACCTATTACGCCAAGTGCATTCCTGCGGCACCCTATACCTTTGTAATGTCATTTAAGTTTTAGGGTTTAAACTTAGATTGAGGGGAGCAGGAAGAAGACCACGGATTTGTGAAATGGGTTGTGGGGTCTTCTTCCTTTTTTTATTTACTGATTTTTAATACGACCATCTTTAAGCTCGATCTTTCGGTCTGACATCCTTGCGAGCTCTTCGTTGTGTGTTACAATTACAAACGTCTGCCCTACATCCTTTCTTAGCTTAAAGAACAAATTATGAAGGTCGATTGCATTTTTCGAGTCGAGATTTCCACTCGGTTCATCCGCCAATATAAGGTCCGGTGAATTGATCATTGCTCTGGCAACAGCAACACGTTGCTGCTCTCCGCCCGACAACTCAGAAGGTTTGTGATCTCTTCTTTCATCCAAACCGAGCATCGACAACAGACTTGTTGCCCGTTCCCTCACCTGATTCTCCTCCCCTAGCCCAATCAACCCGGGGATCATTACATTTTCAAGAGCAGTGAACTCGGGAAGTAGGTTGTGAAACTGGAAGACAAACCCAATGGACTTATTCCTAAATGCCGCCAGATTCTTTGAGGACTGGCCGAACACATCTTTGTCTTGTATGAATACTTTTCCTTTATCGGGTGAATCAAGAGTACCAAGGATGTGCAATAGGGTGCTTTTCCCTGCGCCTGATGCACCTACTATTGCAACTACTTCGCCCTTGTTGATCTCGAGGTCAATACCTTTTAATACAGCCAGTTCGCCGTATGACTTCATTAAATTAGAGGCGCGCAGCATGGACTCAGTTAATTGTTTGCTTGAAATAAAGCTGTAAATAAACTAGTTTCGCCCCAAACAAAAAATTCATGAACATCCACGAGTACCAAGGCAAGGAAATCCTTAAGAAATACGGTGTCACTGTGCAACGCGGTATAGTTGCCGACACTCCGGACAGCGCTGTTCACGCTGCTAAAGAATTAAGCGCCGAGACCGGAACAAAATGGTTCGTTATAAAATCACAAATCCATGCCGGTGGACGTGGAAAGGGAAAGATCAAGGAAACCGGTTCCAACGGGGTGGTACTCGCAAAAAATATAACGGAGGTGCCAGACAAAGTGAAGGCAATTCTTGGTGGAACACTAGTCACTGTCCAGACCGGGCCTGAAGGAAAGAAAGTAAATAAGGTGTTGATCGCAGAGGATGTGTACTATCCTGGCGAAAACGAACCTAAGGAATATTATATGAGTATCCTGCTGGACCGCTCCAAAGGATGCCCTGTTGTTATGGCATCGACCGAGGGCGGAATGAACATCGAAGAAGTGGCGGAGACTCATCCCGAAAAAATTATCAAGGAATGGATCGACCCTGCTGTGGGGCTGCAGCCATTCCAGGCAAGGAAGCTGGCCTTTGCGTTGGGCTGGGAAGGAAATGCATTTAAGGAGGGAGTAAAGTTTATACACTCGTTATACAATGCGTATGTGGGACTTGATGCCTCGATGTTTGAGATCAATCCGCTTTTAAAGACCTCTGACAATAGGATACTGGCTGTTGACGCGAAGGTGAACCTGGACGACAATGCACTCTTCCGTCACAAAGATCTGGCTGAGCTCCGCGATATAACCGAAGAAGATCCGTTGGAAGTAGAAGCAGGTAAAGCAGGATTAAACTATGTGAAGCTGGACGGCAACGTAGGGTGTATGGTAAATGGTGCTGGTCTTGCCATGGCCACGATGGATATTATCAAACTATCAGGCGGTGAGCCCGCCAACTTCCTTGATGTAGGGGGTGGGGCAAATGCCGAAACAGTGGAAGCTGGCTTCAGGATCATATTGAAGGACCCCAACGTAAAAGCTATCCTCATTAATATCTTTGGTGGTATCGTACGTTGTGACCGCGTGGCCAATGGAGTTGTTGAAGCTTATAAGAAGATAGGTGACATCCACGTGCCGATTATCGTCCGCCTGCAGGGAACAAATGCGGAAGAAGGCGCTAAAATCATTGAGCAGTCCGGCCTCAAAGTCTTTTCGGCCATCGTCTTAAAGGACGCGGCACAGAAGGTTAAGGAAGTTTTGGCATGATTTACGTTTCAGTACTAGTCTAATTTCTTTATATTTATCGTAGCATAATGCTAAGTTAGGTTCATGAATAGGCTTTTTGTTTTTGTCGTAGTTGGTTTTCTGGGTCTGCCATTGGCGGGTTCGTCCCAGAGCTTTTATGCATTGCGCCGAGACCGGAATTTCCTCGTTAGCGTTGGATCTGGTACTGCAAACTACTACGGCGAAATGGTTAACCCAGGAGAGTTCGGAACCCTGAAACCAAACATAGCAATTGGTGCAGAATACTATCTTACAAACCGAATAAGCGCGCGGGCCGAACTTACTTGGTTTCAACTATCGGGAAATGATGCAGACGCCGACGACGACCGGGTTGAACGGAACCTCTCCTTTAGAGCAAATTGCCTGGAACTTAGCGCATTAGGTGCCATTAACTTGACTCCCATGGGCCTGCGGTTCTACCAGCGCTCGGCACTGAATTTTCATGCCTTTGCCGGGATCGGTGTGTTATACTTTAATCCAAAAGCTAAGTACCAGGGCGAATGGCATGCGCTTCAGCCGCTCAAAACAGAAAACAAGAATTACAGTCGCGTTCAGCCCGTAATTCCATTGGGCATCGGAGCAAGAATAAAACTAGACCCATTCTTTAACATCCTCATAGAAGGCGGTTATCGGTTCACATTTACGGATTATCTGGATGACGCCAGCAGCACGCGTTATGTTGACGCTACCTTGAAGAACGATCTGGCTAGGGCATTATCGGACAGACGTGTAGAAATAGATACACAACCCAGCAGACCTACCGAGGTTGGAAAGAGGGGTAATCCGGACGAGAATGACGGATATTTTATAGCGAACATTACTCTTCAGTATTACATACCGAAGATGATGTTCAGTAACTACAACAAGCTCTACAACGTAAAGCGCAAAGCTTATTACCGCAAACCGCGGAGGCGATAACCTACTCGATATTATTCGAGAAGAATACTGCTATATTTTTTTGTATCGTTCAAGGTACACGCAATCCCCCTGCTGACAGAAAGCAATGGTTGAACATCGATGTGAACGGGCAGTTCGATCCGTGATTCGAAACGTTCCTTTAATCCCCGAAGCATTGCATTGCCACCAGTAACGTGAATTCCGTTTTGATAAATGTCAGCAGCAAGTTCGGGCGGACAGGTTTCAAGTGTTTGGATGATAGCATGTTCAATTGCGCTAACAGACTTCTCAAGAATTCTCGCCACTTCGCAATGGTTAATGATCCTTGTAACAGGAATACCTTCGATGAGGTCTTTGCCTCTTACCATCATGGGTTCCGGCGCATCGCTTACATCATCCAGGACAGAACCTACCTGGAATTTCACTTGTTCTGCAGTCTTTAAACCGATTGCCATATTGTACTGGCGACGGAAATAATCCTGGATCTCTTCATCAAATGTATCACCAGCTACTTTCAGCGACTGGAAGGCAGCAATACCGGAAAGGGAGATAACTACGATTTCAGTGATGCCTCCTCCGATGTCGATCAACATCTTTCCATCAGGCTCACTTATGTTCAGTCCGATTCCCAACGCAGCGGCAAGCGGCTCATAGACCATGTAAGTTTTTCGCGAATTAAACTGACCGAGGGCATCGCGTAATGCACGGCGCTCTACTTCTGTTGTAGAATACGGAATGCCTGAAATAATATTGTTGTAACCGCTGAAGACTGATTTCGTGGAGTATGCCACTGACAACATTTCACGAATCATTTTACTGGCTGATTCATAGTCGGCAATTACACCACCTCGAAGTGGCTTAATCGGACGGAGTTCATCATGGCTCTTCTCAAACATGTTGAACGCCTTGTCTCCTACTGCTTTCACTGCGTGACTGGTCGTATCGAAAACGATGTAAGAAGGCTGTGCAAGTAGAACCCTGTCGTTGTCGCTCACCACTGTGTTATTGTTCCCAAGGTCAATAGCCACGTTCTTGCTCTTAAAAAAATTGAGGTCCATGTTTTTTTAAATAAGTCTATTACCGTCTATCCAACTCCGACAACTAAGGACTTGTTTTCTATCGCAATATCGTAACTTCGGCGACCTAATCAACACAATGTAGTATGTCAAAGCATTCGCAAAGTACGCGAAGATCTTTCCTTAAAAAGGCGATCACAGGGGCGATTATTACCGGTGTACCTTCTGGCCTTATTGCACGGCCCAATGATAACGTAATTACCCTGGAGACCCGCGCTGATGAAAAGAAATTTTCGCCGAATGACCAGGTGAACATTGCAGTCATCGGAATGGGCATCATGGGCTTTAATAATTTAGGCACCTCAGTGCAGATTCCCGGAGTTAAGGTGATTGCAGCCTGTGACCTGTACACTGGTCGGCTTGAACGAACCAAAGAACTTTACGGAAAGGATATATTCACCACGAAGGATTACCGGGAAATCCTGGATCGCAAGGATATAGACGCGGTAATTATCGCAACGTCAGATCATTGGCACGACCGAATCTCCATTGATGCCCTGAACAAGGGCAAGCATGTGTATTGCGAAAAGCCAATGGTCCATAAGCTGGAGGAAGGAGCCGAAGTGATAGCCGTTCAGAAGAAGACCGGAAAGGTAATGCAGGTAGGAAGCCAGCGGGTAAGTTCGATCGTAACGGAAAAAGCGCGGCAAATCTTTGAATCAGGGGTGATTGGAGAACTTGTGTTGGTCGAAACATGGAATGACCGCCAAAGCCCAATGGGTGCCTGGCAATATTCCATCCCCACAGATGCTAATGCTGGCACGGTAGACTGGGAAAGATTTATTGGTGATGCTCCTAAAGTGGCCTACGATCCCGTTCGTTTTTTCAGATGGCGAAACTACCAGGACTATGGCACAGGTATCGCGGGCGACCTGTTCGTTCATTTGTTTTCGGGACTGCATGCAATAACGAGTTCCAAAGGTCCAAACAGGATCTATGCAACTGGTGGGCTACGATATTGGAAAGATGGCCGTGATGTACCGGATATTATTACGGGATTATGCGATTACCCCGCGACTGACAAGCACCCGGCTTTCACGGTACAGCTACGCGTGAATTTTGAAGACGGTGGAGGTGGTGGTGAAAGAATTAAGTTGATCGGCACAGAGGGTGTAATTACTGTTGGCTGGAGTGAACTCAATGTGGAAATCAATAAGATTCCAAAAGCTCCTGGATTTGGCGGATGGGATTCATTCAATACGTTCAGCAGTGCTCAACAAAAGGAATATGAAAAATGGTATAAGAGCCATTTCCCTGCTGGTCAGCCCGAGATGATAAATCCAGGGACATCATATAAAGCACCAGAGAACTACGACGCGAACTACGACCATCACATGAATTTCTATAAAGGTATTCGTGAAAAAGCACCGATAAAAGAAGATGCGCTCTTTGGAATGCGTGCAGCGGGCCCTGCACTTGCATGCAATAAGAGTGTTTTTGAAAAGAAGATCGTGCAGTGGGACCCGGAAAATGCTAAAGTCGTCGTTGCTTAAGTGTTAATGCTACTTTGTCCGTTGAATAAAATTTGATCTCATTCGATTGAGAACATACAATTTCTTTTTAACGCAGAGGGTTTCTAAATAGCAACAGTGCTGCTTCCACGTGTCTGCCACCGTGCGTCAAATTCACCTGGACACATGGTTCACCTAGACGCGGAGGGCGCGGAGACACGCGCGCTGCGCTTGCAGAAAGCGCATCAGAACTTTCCTCCAGCATTGTCGCGCATCTTGCCTTCTCATTTTATTGAGAATACGCAAATACATTTTTTAACGCAAAGTTTTTTTTAATGCATCAGTGCTGCTTCTTCATTTGTGGCACCGTGAGCAAATTCACCTGGCACACATGGTTCATCTGAACGCGGAGGCGCAGGGGCAGACGCTTACGGAACGAGCATCAGAACTTTCATGCGACATTCTTGTACATTTGACTTAAAAGTTCTGATGAAATACAACCAAGCAACGCTTGACTTCGCCTGATAAGAACTACACCCTGCGCCCTCCGCGCTATCGGATAAATTAAGAAAGCAGATGACTTTAGCTCCCCGTGCCTCTCACGAACGAGCCGCACTGATGCATTTAATTCCTCTCTGCGGTAATGCCTTTAAAGAATCCAGCTAAGAACTTCATTAGACAAATTTGGGTAACATTGCAAAAGTAGGATTATTAATCTTTGGCTATACAGGAAGAGAGATTACAAAACGTGAGCCTTTTCCAAAGTCTGTGATCAATTGAATCGTTCCATTCAATTTTTGCACTGCCTTTTTGACAATGTATAGTCCGAGCCCATTTCCTTTCGATCGTTCATTGGCGCGGTAATACATATCGAAAATTTTCTCCCTGTATTCATTGCGGATACCTTGCCCGTTGTCCTCTATCTCGATGACGACCATATCTTTATCACCATAAGCTCTCAGGTGTATGAACGGTTCCTTCGTTGACCGGAAGTAAATGGCATTCTCCACAAGGTTTTCAATAATTGTCTTTATCATCGCCGGATATGAAACAAACGGTTTGTCCAGCGTCACGCCGCATTGGGTTCGGATCCCGAACAGTACTATCTCTTCGCGAAAACCGTCGCACACGTTGTCGAATATCTCTCTGATCAGAACTTCTTTGTAAACGAGTTGCTGCGCCCCAACATCGCTTATAGACTGAAGCTTCACTAGCATTTTGTCAAGGCTCATTGCGGTCTCTTTTACCTTCGAAAAAAGTTCGAGAGCCGACTTATCCTTTATAGTAATCTTTGCAACCTCCGCGAGGCCCATAAATGTTGTTAAAGGTCGGCGGAAGTCATGGGACGATCTATAGAAAAATGTATCCAGTTCTTTGTAGGCTTCCTGAAGCTGCGAAGTGCGTTTCGTAACGATCGAATCGAGGTCGCGGTTGATCTCGGTTATCGCCGTATTCGACTCTTTTAGCTCTTCCGACTGCGCCTGGATCTCTTCAGTTTTTTCAACCAGTTCATGGTTTAGTTCAATCAAGGCATTATTAGCTTCGATCAGTTCCTCGCTCTGGGCTTGTATCTCCTCTTTCTGCTCACTTATTTCTCTATTTAAATTCTGCAGTTTCTCATTTGCCCGGGTTTTGGTTCTGTAGTATTGATATAATACGTACACCATCACAAGCAAAAGCACGATACTACCAATCGTGAACAACAAAAAATAATTTTGGTATTTGATCTGCGTTTCCTGCAGCTGAAGTTTATTGTTATTGATTTCATCACGCTGACTTAGTATCTGAATCTCTTGTTCCTTTTTCTCCAGTTCATAGAGCGCGCTCATTTCGGCAATCTTAGTCGCACTTTGTCTAGTGAAGATGGAATCATTTAAAGCGATGTACTCATCGTAGTACTGAATCGCTTTGCGATTGTCACCCATGGCCTTATAGAGTTCGGCAAAAATCTTGTGGTTATTACTCAGTTCGACAGGCGTGTTCACAGACACTGCAAGGTCGTGACCTCTTTGAAGAAAACGCTCCGCCTCGCCAAACGCTTTCTTCTTGGTGAGAACACCCCCCAATGTATTGTAGGTCATAACAAGACCATCTCTGTCCATGTGTTTTTGGTCAATGGCAAGAACCTTCAAAAGGTGGGCCTGTGCCTTTTCATATAGTCCCTGCTTTTCGTAAACCCGTGCGATGTTGAAAAGTGTTGCTGCCGACGCCTGCTCCAGTTTGATTTCATGCCGCAATTCCAAGGCTAGATTGTATTCGTCCAATGCTGCGCGGTAATTTGAGCTCGAGTAATTGATATATCCCAGAAGGTTATGAGCAAACGCCATCCCCGCCTTGTCATTGATTTGTTTCATCAATTGCAACGAACGTCGTGCATAACTTACGGCCATTGAGTCATTCTTTTGATTGATATAGACCCAACCCATAGTGCCATAAACACGGGCAACCTCCTGCCGGCTGTTCAGTGATTCGTGGATCCTCAATGCGCTCAAGAGGTGTTCAATGGCTTGCTTAAAATTCCCCTGCGCATCATATACCTGCGCAATCCTTGTCAGTACGATCGCATGGTATCGTTTGAAATCGTGGGTCTTCAATAAATCGAGAGCTTGCAAAAAATTTTTAGTTGCATTCTGGTAGTCTCCGTTTGCAAAGTGTATCTCTCCTCTGCTTATATAATAGAACATCTGTAACTCAGGATCGTTGAATCGCTTGGCAAGCCGAAAACTCTTTTCATAAAAATACATCGCAGAATCAAACATTGACCTGCCCTGGTAAGCTTGTCCAATTGATTTCCAACATTCGCCGATTATAAGACTATCCCGCGTTCTTGATCGTATCGCAAGGGCTATCCGTAAATTCGACAGCGCATTGTCATAATCGGCCTGATCCATAGCGAGAATTCCAAGGCTATAATGAACGGACGAAAGACCTAAATCTCCTTTTTGATCTTTCAGGGCAAGTAGAGAGGCTTCATAATAGTAGCGCGCTGAATCGAATCCGGCCTGGACGCGGTAAAGATTTCCCAGGCGAGTCAATGTATAGGCAGGATAGTCGCCGAAGTTATTGCTTCCACATTGTGTTATGGCTTGCGTATAGTATCTGTGAGCATTTTTATAGTCACCCGTAAAATAATAGTAGAGTCCAAGATCTGTGAGAGACTTAACTACTCCCAGCAGGTAGTCCCCCTTTTCTGCATAGTTAAGCCCGTGAAGAGCGTAATCGCGGCTCTTATCAAAATCATAATCAAAAGATTCAGCTGACAGTTCGTGGAGGATATCGGCGCGGCGTGCGTTGTCAGTAGTGCTCTGCAATGCCGCGTTCAGGCTGTCAATCTTTGAATTTTGAGCTAGCGAAACGACTGACAAAAGAAGGCAGCAGGCAATCCCAATAGTCCTTACATTCATGCACCTAAGAGTCTTCTTAAATCTAAACAGAATTTCTGGTTAATACATTAATGAATTACTTCGGTGTGATTGTGATTTGTAGGAAATGCGATAAGAAAAACAGAACTCTTTCCGTAGACAGATGTAACGGTGATCTTTCCGCTTAGTTTTTCAACAGCTTTCTTTACGATGTAGAGACCCAGGCCATTTCCCTTTGACCGCTCGCTGCCTCTAAAATACATATCGAATATACGATCCTGGTACTGTGGATCGATACCTTGCCCGTTGTCTTCCACCGCAAGGTTGACATGATCTGCGTTCTGGAACGCTCTGATTTTTATGAAGGGATGTTCGAACCCGCTAAAATGAATGGCGTTTTCCACCAGGTTCTCAATTATTGTTTTAAACATTGCAGGATAAGAATAGAATGAGTCCTGCAGTTCGACAGAGCACGAGACCATTATGTTCTTTTGCTTGAGCTCATCGCCGAATCCGTCGCAGACATTGTCGACGATTTCCTTAACGAACACTTCCTTGTAGACCAGTTGTTGCGCTCCCACATCGCTTATAGATTGAAGCTTTACTAACATCTTGTCGAGGTTGCTTGCCGTCTCCCTCACTTTTGCAAACAACTCCAAAGCATTCTTGTCTTTAACTGTGATCTTCGCTACTTCGGCGAGGCCCATAAACGTAGTCAACGGCCGGCGGAAGTCATGAGAAGAGCGGTAGAAGAAAGTATCAAGCTCTTTATAAGCCTGACGAAGTGCCGACGTTCTTTCTTCTATCTTTGATTCAAGATCCTTGTTGATCTGGGCGATCGTCTGGTTCGCTTCAATGAGCTCCTCAGATTGTGCCTGAATCTCTTCCTTTTGTTCAAGTATTTCGCGGCTTGCCTTTCTAATTTTCGATGTGTACTGGTAGGTCTTGAATCCAAACACGCCAATCAACACTAACCCGACAATCCCCGAAATTATTATCGTACGTTGTTGACCAATCTGAGAGCGTTGCAGTTGGATCTGGTTGTTTTGTATTTCCTTATTCTGGTTGAGCAATTCGATCTCCTGGTTTTTTTGTTCTACCTGATAGAGAGCCTGCAACTCGGCCAACTTCATCGCGTTGCCTTCACTGTAAATGCTATCGTTCAATTCAGCGTAAAGCTTATGGTATTCCAGCGCCTTCTTTAAATTGCCTTGTGCTTCATACAATGAAGAAAAGAAAAGCCGGTTATTCATTATCGCTATCTTAGAACCCGTACCCTGGGCGAGGTTGGCAGCCTTTGTAAGGTACTTTTCTGCTTCACTAAAATTTCTAGCTTTGGTATAGACTTGTCCGATTTGGTTGTACGATATGCTCAACCCTTGCTTGTTGGCAATTATTTCATCGATGGCCAATGCTTTAAAATGATACTCTAAAGCTTTGGGGTATTCTCCAAGGTCTTCGTAGACCAGTGCCATATTGAAAATGCTGGCAGAAATACCCTCCCGGTGACCAATACGTTCGCGGATTTGCAGAGCTTTCTGTAAAAACTTCAACGCTTCGTTGTACTTTTTCTCCTGGTAATAAAGGACACCCACCACGTTGTAACTATTCGATATTCCGTGTTCATCTTTTATTTCCTCGCGCAGAGCCAACGATTTTTCCATGTACAGTCTTGCCTGTGAAAAGTTCAGCTGGTTCTTATAGATCCAGCCAATCTCACTGTATACCGTAGCGATCTCGTATTTAAGACCGAGCCGCTCATTTATTTTTAGAGCGTCAAAATAATATTTCAGGGCAACGTCATGTTGACCGAGATTCGCATACACTTCTCCTAGCTGGGTGTAAATACTCGTGAGCAGCTGCGGCTGCTCTTTGGTTTTCAGGATGTCCATGGCCTGGAACAATTTTTCCATAGCTTTCATATAGTCGCCAAGACGATAGTAATAGTCACCCTCGTTCTTGTAGCATAGAAAAATGAGGTAGTCCGACTTGACAGCGTTAGCAATTTCACAGCCTCTGTTCATGTACTCATTCGCTGTGTTATAGTCGGTGAGATTTTTGTTCACGTCCGATAAAGAGAACCAGATCTCTGACTTCCCTCTCTTGTTATTAAGTTCATCGTATATCTTTTGTGCTTTCAAGAAATAGTATTCAGCGTCCTTATTTTTCCATTGAATCATTAACAGCCGCGCCAGGCTCTTAAATGCAAAGGCGAGGTAAATGGGATGCGGGTTCTTCTCGAGTATGTCAATAGCTTTAGTATAAAAGAACCTCGCCGAGTCGTATTTGGCAATGGACCGGTAAATGTTGGCTGTCATGGTATTGCTGTACCCCAGCAGGTCGGTCCTTTCAGGATTTGTCTCCGCTGCCTGCTTGTAAAGTTCAAGCGCTTTTTGAAATTCGCCGCTAACGGTAAAGCGATAACCCATAAGAATTAGCGCTCTCATCTGGCCATCGCTGTATTTTATGGTTTTTGCCTGCTCATTCGCCTCAGATGAATATTTATAACCCTCGATTACGTCTGTGTCGTACAATTCCGAGGAAAGGTCGTTGAGAACATCCACCCGCTGCCTGATGTCATTTACTTCGAAGAGAACTTGCTTAAGGCTGTCGACACGCGATTGACCATTAAGCATATTCGCCTGGCCAACAATAAATAACGACACGATAAAAAAGTTTCTCGAAATCACCTGCGCGACGGCGTTTGTACTAGCCTCAAATTAATAGAATAGTTTAACTTCATTAGGCAAACTCATACTTTAATTTAATAGGATACGTAGACGGGGGTTAGTTTTGTTGGTCAGTTTTTAATCAAAATTCCCCGGGATTACCGGTTACCTGTTGTGTTGAGAGGTGAACAGAAAGATAATCGGGTGGGATTCACTATGCCAGTAATTATCGTAGTTTTGGCAAACCGGCAAATCCGCTGGGTCTCTTGACGACCGCAGAAGTTAAATATCAAACACTTTACTTTACCAAACCTTAATCTAGTATGAACAACCGAAGATTTCTTCCCTACATCATCTTGGGCGTTATTGCCTTATTTGTTATTATGGGTATTTCCTCCAGTATTTTTTATACCATCGGCCCTTCCGAGCGGGCCATCATATTTTACAAATTTGGCGTGGGATTAGACAAAGACAATGTCATCGCGCAAGGCTTTCATATGAAGGCGCCATGGAATGAGCTTTATGTATACAGCGTAAATGAGACGTCATCAGATGAAAATATGGACGTTCTCGACAAAAGTGGATTGTCGATTCACGTTGACATTACGGTCCGTTATAATCCTATGCCCGACAAGATTGGATACATACACGAAAAGTTCACCAAGAACTATGTGAACGTTCTGGTCATCCCTGAAGTAAGATCAACTGTACGACAGGTGATGGGACGTTACACAGCAGAAGAAATCTACTCTACGAAACGCGCAGCGGTAGAGACCGCCATAAGGACTGAAACAGAAACAATCCTTCAGCAGAATTTCGTCAACGCACCTGCTGTCTTAATTCGATCGATCGCATTGCCCGAGCAAATCAAAGGTGCGATTGAGAACAAGTTACAGCAGGAACAAGAAGCACTTGCTTACCAATTCAGATTGGACAAGGAGAAAAGTGAAGCCGAACGCAAACGAATTGCTGCTGAAGGTGAGTCCAGGGCGAACAATATCATCAACAATAGCTTGACAAACAATCTCTTGAAAATGAGGGGCATAGAAGCAACACTTGAGCTATCCAAATCCCCCAATGCAAAGGTCATTGTAATCGGCTCAGGCGGTGATGGAATGCCATTGATCCTCGGTAATAATTGAAAAAACACATTTTTTAACGCATTCCTTTCCCAAACATACCTGAACCCTGTATATTTAAAACTTGTGTTAAATCCATTTGAAAATGTCCAAAACTGCTGAATTAATAATTGATGGAAAGTCGTATGTATTGCCGCTCGTTATAGGAAGTGAGAACGAGGTCGCTATTGATATTAGCGAGCTGATGGAGAAGACGGGAGCGATTACATTAGACCTTGGCTATAAAAATACGGGTGCAACCAAGAGTGCCATAACTTTCCTCGATGGTGATAAGGGAATACTTCGATACAGGGGATATTCCATTGAAGAACTCGCTGAAAAATCCAACTTTCTTGAAGTAGCATACCTTTTGATTTTTGGCGAACTCCCAAATCAGCAGCAGAACAATAAATTCACACACGACGTTAAGTCCCACACGCTGGTTCACGAAGACATCAAAAAGATCCTGGATGGCTTTCCATCCACAGCCCATCCTATGGGAGTGCTTGCTTCCCTCTTCTGTTCTCAAACGGCATTTTATCCCGAGTCCCTTGATCCAAATCGGTCGGCTGAGGGTGTGTATCTTAGCATAGTCAGATCCCTGGCAAAAATGCCAACCTTCGCAGCCTGGGCATTTAAGAATGCGGTCGGCCACCCCGTTAACTATCCAGATAACAACCTTCAATACACAGGACGATTTCTTAAGATGATGTTCAGCCTTCCCGCCGAAGAGTATGAAGTTGACCCGGTTATCGCTGATGCACTGGACAAGCTTCTGATCCTGCATGCTGACCATGAACAAAATTGTTCAACATCGACTGTGAGGATCGTAGGATCTTCAAAGGCAAGTATATACTCGTCAATATCTTCAGGCATCAATGCGCTATGGGGGCCTCTGCACGGAGGAGCTAATCAGGAGGTTATCGTGATGTTGGAGAATATCCGAAAAGATGGTGGTGACACCGACAAGTGGATCAATAAAGCAAAAGACAAGAACAGCGGTTTCCGTCTTATGGGATTCGGTCATAGAGTTTACAAGAACTTCGACCCGCGCGCGAAGATCATTAAAAAGGCTGCCGATGATGTCTTGAAAAAACTTGGTGTAAGCGATCCTGTATTGGAGATCGCCCAGAAACTGGAAGAGGCTGCTCTAAAGGATCCTTATTTTATTGAGCGTAAGCTCTATCCTAACGTTGATTTCTATTCGGGAATAATCTATCGTGCCCTAGGCATCCCGGTAGAAATGTTTACGGTAATGTTTGCAATGGGACGTCTACCCGGCTGGATAGCCCAGTGGAAGGAAATGCGCGAAAACAAAGAACCTATCGGCCGACCACGACAGATTTACACAGGAGCAACTCATCGCCCGTACAAAGAGATCGGAGGCAGGTAATCATTCACGCACTGGGGACAACAACGAAGAAACAATGGACGTACAAAAATTTGAAAGCGCCGTAGAACGATCAAAGCAGCTTACGAAGCGCCCCACCAACGAGGAACTGCTGGACCTGTACGCCTTGTACAAACAAGCTACAGAGGGTGATGCTACCGGCGATAGGCCCGGTGGTTTTGACTTTAAGGCGATAGCAAAATACGATGCATGGTCGGAGCTCAAAGGAAAATCAAAAGAGCAAGCCATGGAGGAATACGTTTCGTTGGTTGAAAAGCTCCATCAACAATACGCCTAGCGTGTGAACTTGTTTTATCAACCAGAGATACAGCAAGGAGTACACTGCCTCGATCCAACCGAATCAAAACATTGCACAAAAGTTCTCCGAAAAAGGGCCGGTGATCTTATCCATATTACGGATGGCCACGGATTTTTGTACCACGCCTTGATCACAAAGTCAGACGTTCAACAGTGCGCTTTTGAAATTCGTGAGAAAATACCAGAGGCCTCCAAAAAATATAGTATCCATATTGCCATCTCCCCTACCAAACATCCAGATCGCCTTGAATGGTTTATTGAAAAAGCTGTAGAACTTGGTATAGACAAGATCACGCTAATTGAATGTGATCATACGGAGAGAACTCACATTAAATTGGAACGGCTGGAAAAGATAGCAGTCAGCGCCATGAAACAATCGCTGAGGTTTACACTTCCCTTCATATTAGAACCAGTCAAAATACAAGAAGTCATCAACAACGCAGATGCATCGTCAAAATTTATTGCATACGTTGAGCCTGCCAATCCCGTTCACCTGAAAAATGTCGCTTTGCCAAACTCAGACTACTTGGTGCTTATTGGACCTGAAGGGGATTTTTCTTCCGAAGAATTGAATTTGACGCAGGAAAAAAAATTCGTGAAGGTCAGCCTGGGAGCAAACAGATTGAGAACGGAAACAGCCGGAGTAGCTGCATGTCACATTTTGAATTTGGTAAACACACCCTGATCATTGTACATTGTTAGTCGATAACCAACTACCATGATTCTAAATTACATCTGGGTTGCTTTTTTTCTGATCGCTTTTGTGGTAGCCCTTGTTAAGTTAATTGTTTTTAACGATGCAACTGTTTTTCCGGCCATGCTTCAAGCCACGTTTGATTCGGCAAAAACCGGTTTCGAAATCTCTATTGGATTAACCGGTATCATGACGCTCTGGCTGGGACTTATGAAAATTGGTGAACGCGGAGGTATGGTACCTATTCTTTCCCGATTGGTAGGACCATTTTTTACCCGTCTTTTTCCGGACATCCCACGCAACCATCCGGCTACGGGAGCTATTATCATGAACTTTAGCGCGAATATCCTGGGGTTGGATAATGCAGCCACTCCCCTTGGGCTTAAGGCTATGAAGGAACTTCAGGAAATTAATCCTGATAAGGAAACGGCTTCAAATGCACAGATCATGTTTCTGGTCTTGAATGCATCCGGCTTGACCATAATTCCAATTAGTATTATGGCCGATCGTGTTACGATGCAAGCTGCCAATCCAACGAGCATATTTATACCCGTTCTCATCGCCCATTCATTCGCCACTTTTGCCGGACTCATTTACGTCTCAATCAGGCAACGCATTAACCTGTTTGATCCGGTTTTACTTGGTTACCTGATTGGTATTTTTGGATTTCTCGGTGTTGTAGTATGGTACTTCTCTACGCTTACGCAAGAGGCCCTTCAGGCACAATCACTTTTGTTCGCCAGTGTTATCATACTAAGCATTATAATAGCATTCATTTCAATGGGATTGTATCGTAAGATTCCCGTTTTTGAAACATTTATCGAAGGTGCTAAAGAAGGCTTTGAAACTTCAGTTAAGATCATCCCTTTCCTGGTAGGCATTCTTGTAGCCATTGGAGTCTTCCGACAATCAGGAACCCTTGATTATATGACAGACGGAGTTCGTTGGATACTTGAAATCTTCGGCCTTAACACAGATTTTGTAGATGCACTTCCGGTAGCGTTTCTGAAACCCATGACCGGCCAAGGTGCAAGAGCAATGATGATTGAAATATCCAAAGTCTATGGGCCTGATTCCTTTGTGGCCAACATGGCAAGCATCTTCAGGGGTTGTGCAGAAACAACTTTTTATATTCTCGCTCTGTACTTCGGATCCGTTGGAGTTCGCAATACAAGGTACGCCGTAACTGGAGGATTAATCGCTGACCTTTTTGGTGTGCTCGGTGGAATATTTGCTGGATATTTATTCTTCCACTAAACACGCGTGCCCTTGGTTCGCAACAAATGTTTGAAAAAATACGGAATGGTACAACGTCTATAAAATGGCCGAATTTTGTTTGTTTTAGTGCCCAATCCGGTTTAACATTGTTACATGGAAAAAAAGGCGGATATCCAAAAGACCATATACGATAACGCAAAAAGTCACTTCCTCGGAAACTTCCCAGACTCATTACCAATTGAGCAGGCCTATGTACACATCGGTATGTATCTCGGTTGGGTTATCGATTACGGTCATTACTCAGAATATTTTGAAGACGAAGCTTCCAACCAGATCTTTCGTTTCAAAAGAAGAGAGATCTCCTGCACCATACTCAGCGAAATCTGGGATGGATATTTGGGCTTCGAGTTGTTTAACCGCCAGGGTAACATGTTCACGTATTACTACTACGGAGGTGGACTTTACCGAAATGACTACGACGAAATTCTAGTCAAAACACTTCCTTCGATTTATCACGTGACTGATAGCTGGGAAAACTATGATAAAATGAAATTGCGCATCAATATGCGTTTCAGCGACTGGAAGAAACTGGTCGGTGCTTGATTACCGTACCATCTTTCCATTCTTATCCATCGTATTCTGTTGATTGTCGTCGCCTCGTATTGTAAGCTCCCCTGAATCCGCTTTGAATGATATCTCGCGGGGAATAAAAGCAAGCTCGTAATTCATACTCCAGGCCAGACCATCTGACCTGTAAATTTTAGCAAGCGTTGCTGAATACTTGTTCTCGTTGCCTCTGTCAGAATAGACAAGTACAAAATAGATCTGACCCGCAGCGTCCGAAAAAGTTAAAGCCTTGGACGAAACTAATCTTGCTTCTTTGAAAATTGGTTTCTCGACCGGAAACAAAACCTTTACATCTGGAACTCTGGCAGGGTTAATTGTATAAAAATATCCAGTCGGACTTAGTGAATCGGCATACTGAAGTCCAGCCGTATATTTTTCATCAATGACAGCGAGAGGCTTGAACTTGGATCGCGAATGCGCAGTGAACAGTGGTATTGAATCGGCACCGTTGCGGAGCCATCGTAAAGTTTCGGTCCGCTTCGCAAGCTCGGCGTCTTTCGTTTTCTTCTCGCGTTCTGCATAGTCCTTCAACCCTTTTATATAACTCTTCAAAACTGCAGTGCTGCTGTAAGTATTTTTCACAAAGTAATCATAGTCCAGCGCCCTGGTGTCAAGATCATCGGCCAATAACTTTGTTGCACTGCTGTCCAGCTTGTTAAGGTGAGTTAGTTCGCGTGTAAGCATTTTTAAACTGGCGTGCACATTTGTTGAATCGTGTTTTCCTTTATTCTCAAGAAGTGTAGAACGATATTCGAGATCTGCGATCTTCAAGGTAAACACCTCCATTGGCAGTGGCTCTTTGTCGTACCTCTTCAACTGGTCCATTAAGAGTTTATCTATAAGAGAATGCAGATCGCTCTTAACCGAAATCGAATCATTGGTAAGTTTTTCGCGCAGTTTGTTGATCTCAATGTCGTAAGTTACCAGATGCTCACGCATAGGAATGATCTCCTTTTCAATTGCCTGCCTCGATTTGTCGGAAAACTTTTTGTAATCCCAAATCTTGAGATCATCCTGGTAGAAATCAGCGAGTGACACTCCGTCGTTTTTGAAGTCAACGATGTCGGTAAGCGCCAGTGTCTGATTATAGCCCGTCTTTCCAATCGCTGAAGAGCTTGATTTGTAGTGGTCGAACGCCTTTAAACATGAATCAAAACGTGCAGATAACACGGTAAGGCTTTTTACCAGGTTCGAGTCTGCCCTAAGGTAGAATTCACGCTCACCGGGATACTTCGCGTGGATTGACTTATACAACGCGTTGGACTTTTTGTACATGCTATCTGCAAGAACAAAATAGAACTTTACCATTTTAATGCGGTCAATTCTTTCCCGAAGGCCCTCCATCCTTTTTTCTAGGTCGAATTGAATATCAGTAAGTCTGACACCAAACTCACCCGTTCTTAAATCACGTCGGTTATACGCCTGATAATAGTCGCTGTTTCGTTTGATCTCCTTTTCAGTAATCGATTTGTAGGCCTTGTCATAAAACAGGATCGCGGAATCTATTTCACTTACAGTTCGCTTTGTGTGTTTGAGCACGTCATCCTTTGCTGATTTTTCCTGATAGATCATTCCCATGTAAAGGAATGCATTGGGATTATCCGTTGTTTCCTTCAGATAGCTCTTCAGGAACGGTTCGGCTGATTCGAATTGCTTGGTACTGAGAAGGCCAAAGATATCTTTGTACTTGACCTTTTGTCCATGGGCTGCGGGGAAAATAAATAGAAGAAGAATTAACTTGATAAAGGCAAGTTTGCTCATGTTAAAGCCAATTAACTTTCGAAATTAATTAAAATAGCGACATTTGGGTAACCGCTTTATTTCTGACCATGGCAAAAATTGATAACTTATTTGGTGCTGAGAGCCTCCGTAAGGCCTGGATTCACATAAAACCGTGGTTTGTTTTTATTCTTGTAATGCTGGTTTTGAGGTATACGGGAGCATTGTCCGGAATTTCAATTGTTACCGGACGCGCGTTGATGGAAACTGGTATTATGGATGCCGCTGTTGAAGAACCTGCAGTGGCAAAAAAATTCAATTACAATTTCACCATCAAGGACATGAGCGGCAACGTAACGGATGTTCAGGAATTCAAGGGCAAGACAATCTTCCTTAATCTCTGGGCAACGTGGTGTGGACCTTGCCGGATGGAAATGCCTTCTATTCAAAGTCTTTATAACCAGGTGGATAAAGAGAAAATCGTATTCATTATGCTTTCCATTGACCGTCAGGGAGATGCTGACAAAGTACAGGGTTACATAAAAGATAAAGAGTTCACCTTTCCCGTCTACATGCCGGCCAGCATTTTGCCTAATCAGCTTCAGGTAGGTATGATCCCATCCACGTTTGTCATCGACCCCGAAGGCCGGATTGTTGCGAGCGAACGGGGCGCAGCCAATTACGATACCCCTGAATTCAAGGAATTATTGGAAAAACTGGTCCAGCCCGTCGAATAATCTGCATTTTTAAAGCCCAATCGTCTCCTTCCCGAAAATAGCAGTTTCTTGTTTACTAATAATTTTAGTTTTAGTATGTTTGTATTACTAATTAAGTTAGTATATGAAAACAGTCCGAACAGTATTGGGAAACAAGAAAATTGAGGACAGAGACCATAACCTGGTCATGATTCAATTGCGCGACATTCTTGACGCTCACCGCGGCACGCTCATCAACAGATTGATAGCAGACCTGCCCTCTTATATCGACTACAAGTTCAATGTAAAAGTGAATGCCAGGGAACTCGAGACCATTAAAGAAAAACTCTCTTATCTGAAGAATTCATCCGTCGATATGGATAAATACAGTTTCATTTTTGATAGTGTGATGTCAAATGAAACTACTTATGTTGATGCGGGGCCTTTTTATAAAGAGATCGACGACAGCATAAGCTGGTACCTGAACGAATCACAATTGAAACTAGTAAGGTAGTGACACCATGGAAAAAAATACAAGAGGCCGGCTGCTCTATGGCAAGATGCCACGCGACGTTGAAGATGAATTGTCGCCAGTTCACATAGAGAAAACGTGGGAGCTGCTTGAAGAAAAGTTTTGCTTTAATGTAAAAGCGTGGAAACAGGAGTATAAGCAATATTATCAAAAGCAGCCCCATAGCGTTTCCGAAAGGGAAGCTTTCGTCGAATACGGCGCTGCGTTTATCAACCCAGTGCTTAACGCAATTCTCAAACGGCAAGCTCACCACAACACATGGGGAAACATGCTTGTCTATGTTGTCAAGAAATATTAGTGCAGCTTAAGCGACCACAATCTACTCCCTTAAGTTTTTTTTCCTTCGCCTGAAATGTTATCGGCTTGATTTCATTATACTTGTTGGTGCATTCCTGTTAAGCTGGATTTAAGCACGTACTCATCGATAGAGCCAATATGAATCAGACATCCGATGGCAGGAGACCAATTGCGTCCCGGGAGTCGGGTTGGGCAAAGGCGTCGGCAAGGTGGTTAGCAAAAAGAAATGTATCGCCCAATTTTATCTCCGTTCTAAGTATCGTTTTTTCAATTGTCGCTTTTGTTGCGTTCTACCTTGACGCAGGTGCGACCGGTAACCACACCGTGTTTATGATCCTGGCAATCGTAGGTATTGAAGGACGCCTGATCGTGAATTTGTTCGACGGCATGGTCGCAGTTGAACACAATAAAAAATCGGTGGTTGGAGGATTGTACAACGAAGTGCCGGATCGCGTAGCCGACTCCTTCATTATTTTGGGAGCAGGACTGTTGGCGAAGGAGCAACCTTACGGAATGGATCTCGCATACATCGCCACGATCCTAGCCGTCGTTACCGCCTACATTCGAACTCTTGGTGCATCGCTGAACTGTGGACATCATTTTCTTGGGCCGATGGCTAAACAACATCGAATGGCGCTTCTTGCGGTCAGTTGTATTGTTTCTATTTGGTACACCCCCGTGTTTTACTACGCGCTGATAGTAATGAACATCGGCTTGCTCGTTACCTGCTATCGCAGACTCTCAAAAATCGCCACACTTTTGAGGCAAAAATCCTCTGACACAAACCAGTAATCACTGCATGGAAAACATTCTCCATCCCGATCTTTTTGAAAACGAAAATCTCCTCATCGTTATATCTCTCATCTTTGGGATACTCGTCTTCGCCACGTTGTTATTCTTTATCGTAGGCAAGTTGAAGCCGCAGGCAAATCTTCATGAGCTGAAAACAAGAACCAAATCGTGGTGGATTATGGCCAGCCTTTTCATCGGCACTACCATGTTCAATTATACGATATCCTATTTCGCAATTGGCATGTTGTCGTTTATTGCATTCAGAGAACTGTACTCGATACTGTCGTTTCGCGAATCTGACAGGCGCGCCGTGTTCTGGGCCTTTGTTGCGATCCCTATACAATACTACCTCGCGTACATTGGCTGGTACGGGGCATACATCATTTTTATCCCAATCGTAATGTTCTTGTTCCTGCCGTTAAGACTCGTGCTGAAAGGCGATACCGCAGGAATCATCAGATCAATGTCTGTCCTGCATTGGGTACTCATGCTTACTGTCTTCGGATTGAGCCATATGGCTTACCTGCTTTCGCTTCCCGAAATAGAAGGATTTAGTGCCGGCGGCAGAGGCCTTTTACTCTTCCTGGTCTTCCTTACAGAGATCAATGACGTAATGCAATTCACGTGGGGCAAACTGCTGGGCAGGAACAAGATCATTCCAAAGGTCAGTCCAAACAAAACCTGGGAAGGATTTGTTGGCGGCTTAATAAGCACTACCGTGATAGGATACTTTTTGGGATTCCTCACTCCCCTGTCCACCGTTCAGGTTGTCCTGGTAAGCTTTATGATCGCGTTCTCAGGATTTATTGGAGACATCGTTATGTCGTCGGTGAAACGAGACATAGGTGTGAAGGACATGGGCTCATCAATTCCAGGTCACGGTGGCGTTCTTGACCGGATAGATTCATTATCCTACACCGCGCCTATTTTTTTTCACCTTGTTTATTACCTGGCATACTAGATGCAAAAGCTTATACTCCAGTTTATTTATAGCCTGCTGATCAGGAATTTTTTGAAATTGTTTGTGGGTGTGAAATTCCAGAACGCGCGATTCCTGTTAGACGAAAAACAATTCATCATTGTAGCGAATCACAACAGCCATCTCGATACTCTTACGATACTTGCATCACTTCCTGCCAGGATCATTTCAAGAGTGAAACCTGTGGCGGCGCAGGATCATTTTGGAAGCACAAAGTTTAAGGAAAAGCTTAGCAACTATTTCATAAACACCCTTTTGATCCAGCGCAAGCGTGATAAGGACAATATCGAGAACGATCCCATCCATAGAATGATCAAAGCGCTCGACGATGGATATTCTCTCATATTGTTTCCTGAAGGCACCAGGGGCACCCCTGAAGTGCAGCAACCCTTAAAACCAGGTATAGGGTATGTGTTGTCCGAACGACCATTGGTCAAATATGTTCCGGCATTTATGAAAGGGATGGGAAAGGCGATGCCCAAAGATGACAACCTCATCGTCCCGCACAATTCGTCGCTCGTTTACGGTCCTCCAACTACAGTTGAAAGCAATGATGTATCGGACATCGTTAAGCAGGTTGAACTTAGTATCAATGAACTAAGAGACCGTAGGAACTAGTCTGTTATTCCGAATCGCTTTTTTTCCAATCGCTGACCTGACGCTCGTAGTTAAGTTTCGAGATCCCCTGACGTGTCAGCTTTAGATAATATTTATGTTTGAAATCAGCATCTGCAACAGATTTGATGAAGCCGCGAGCTTCAAGATCACGTTTGACCTGAAGAATGTTCCATACAACTTCGTTCTGAAGGGATACTGACACGCCGTTGCGGGCTCGTTCCAAAATATCGTTTAAAGTAAAATTTTCCTCGGTATCAATCGCCAACAGAATGTATCGACTCCATTGTTCGTACTTACTCTTTAAGACATATTCTCCTTTACCCCCGCCAGGAAGAAAGGTTTGAATCATTTCCTTTTCGTCTTTCATGCGATAGTTCCAGTTTAAAAAATTGAATAAATAACGTCAAAGACACGATCATTATTTCTTACCTAAACGGGTGACCCCGAAGAATGATTCATCGATGCAGTATGTCATATTCGCGATTGATGTCACCTCAAACGTTGGTTCCTACATTACAATCGAAAGAAATGAAATTTTCACATTTTCATAATTTAAAAAAATCATAACTTCAGGTAACAAAATGATCATACCTTTCAAATCGAAACCATGACACGCCTTTTCCTATTTCTTACTCTTATTGTTTTTGTCTCAGCATCCAGCGGACATAAATCAGCCCCAAAGTGGATATCTCTGTTCAATGGTAAGGATCTTTCGGGTTGGAAGGTAAAGATCAGGAATCATGCTCTGGGAGATAACTTTGCCAATACTTTCAGCGCATCTGACGGCGTGATGAAGGTGAACTACGACAGTTATGAAAATTTCAACGAGCAATTCGGTCATATTTATTACGAACAAAAATTTTCGTACTACTTGTTGTCCATAGAATACCGTTTTGTCAGCGAGCAGGCGAAGGGTGGTCCCGGTTGGGCTATCCGCAACAGCGGCGTAATGGTACATTGCCAGGCGCCTGAAACAATAGGCTTGAACCAGGACTTTCCAATCTCCATAGAAGTACAGTTCCTGGGTGGCAATGGTAAAGATGAACGCCATACCGCAAACCTCTGCACTCCAGGCACTCATGTCGTTTACAATGGAAAACTGATGACTGATCACTGCGTTAATTCCACGTCCAAAACATTCCATGGTGATCAATGGGTCAACGTTGACGTGTTGGTCCTTGGAAATAGTCGTATCAAGCACATCGTAAACGGCGATACAGTGCTGACTTACGAAAAGCCACAGATTGGTGGCGGAGTAGTGACGGATTTCGATCCAAAAATAAAAGTCGACGGCCAACCTTTGACCGAGGGCTATATCTCACTACAAAGTGAAAGTCATCCCATTGAATTCAGCAGAGTCGCGCTTGTTGATCTGGCCCCCTATGCTAACAATCCCAAACAGCTTCGCGCCATATTGAAAGAACTAAGTCAACGGGGGAAATAAGGAAATAAAGAGATAAGGAGGTAAGGAAAATAAGAAATAGATTATTCCCTGGCATCGCTCTGTACTGTTCGTAAGCTATCCCTATTGCCTTATCACCCTATCTCCTCTCAACTTAGTTATTGGAGGCGCCATTTTCGATCCAACAAAGTATTATGCTTTTTTCATTTGTAGACAGTCGGCTGTCTTTGGGCATCTCGCCACTTGCTACTGTTGATTGAATTGCACTCTTAGCTTTGCTTATCTGGCTGTAGGTCAATAATTCTCCCGGCCCGTTATTACTTCCTGATCCATGACAACCCGACCTTGTGCACGAAGCCTGAATAACGGGAAATACATCATCCACAAAGGAAAGTGAAACACCGCTACAATCAACGGCAGCAGGACTTTCACTTTCTTCACTTGTACAAGCCTCCAAAGTCATCAGCGCAATAAATGTTAATGTCACAAAAACAATGACGATGGTCCTTTCACCGCCTGTAGAACCAAGCGCCCATGGTACGTTCCTCTCCATAAATCATTTGGATTTACACATCAAACGACAAAACAGGCTTACACATACGTTTTGTGAGAATAAATGAGGCGAAATGGCCTTTTACTGCGACAAATGCCACCTAACCTTTTTCGAATGAATTGAAGCTCATAGCGTGCACATGGCACACACAGGTACACAGGCGTTTATAATTGGCGATTCCGTTGGTAAAACATTGTTGCAGTTCGTTTCTAGTTCTGTGCTAAATCTTTAATTTGGATCCGCAGAAATCAACAATCTATTTAACTGTCTATGCCGCATTTTCAGATCAAGAAGACACAAAAAGCGTATGATGTTTGTATTGTAGGGTCCGGAGCCGGTGGTGGAATGGCGGCGTATGTTCTCGCTAATGCTGGTGTAAAAGTGGTCTTGCTGGAAGCTGGACCTCTGTATGATCCGGCAAAAAACGTGACTCAGCTGAAATGGCCCTGGGAATCTCCAAGGAGAGGCGCCAGCACCCCCTATCGTAATTTTGGAGACTTTGATGCCGCATACGGCGGATGGCAACTGGAAGGTGAACCCTACACACATAAGGACGGCACTTCGTTCGATTGGTTCCGATCGCGAATGGTGGGAGGCCGAACAAATCACTGGGGACGAATCTCATTGCGATTTGGGCCTAACGATTTCAAGCACCGGAGCATTGACGGCCTCGGTGACGATTGGCCCCTCAGCTACGATGATGTTGCTCCTTATTACGACAAGATCGACGAACTGATCGGAGTGTTTGGATCAACCGAAGGTATTTACAACGAGCCGGACGGAAAATTCCTCCCGCCTCCAAAGCCAAGACTCCACGAACTCTTCATAAAAGAAGGCGCAAAGAAACTGAATATCCCTGTCATCCCGTCAAGGCTTTCGATTCTAACAAAGAAGATCAATGATGCGCGCGGACAGTGCTTCTATTGTTCACAATGCAATCGCGGATGCACCGTACATGCGGATTTCTCGTCTTCATCTGTATTAGTAAAACCAGCAATTGAGACAGGTAACGTCGACATCATTCCTAATGCAATGGTTCGGGAAGTATTTACCAACGACGAGGGTACAGCAACTGGTGTTTCTTTTGTCAACAAGGACGACAAGCAAGAGTATTCTGTAACTGCAAAGGTTGTGGTGTTGGCTGCCAGCGCATGCGAGTCTGCACGCTTACTCCTCAATTCGAAATCAACCCGCCATCCAAACGGACTTGCCAACGCAAGCAACGTGGTTGGAAAATACCTGCACGACTCTACAGGCACTGATATGGGAGGAATCCTTCCTAAACTGATCGGACGTAAACGCTACAATGAAGATGGTGTCGGTGGCTTGCATGTTTACACTCCATGGTGGCTTGACAACAAAAAGCTTGACTTTCCGCGTGGATACCACATTGAATATTATGGAGGTATGGGAATGCCCGGATATGGGTTTGGATTTGGAATGCAGGGACAAAATGGAAAATTCCCCGGTCGCGACGGAAAGACGAAACAGGCTGGGGGTTACGGCGCATCGTTGAAAGATGATTATCGATACTTCTATGGCGCACATTTTGGAATGTCGGGAAGAGGCGAAGCTATAGCGGTGGAAACCAATTATTGTGAAATTGATCCTAAAACAGTTGACAAATACGGTATCCCTGTGCTACGGTTCCACTACAAATGGAGCGACTATGAAAAGAAGCAGGCACGCCACATGAAAGCAACTTTCGAAGAGATCATAACAAAATCAGGCGGCATCGTAACCTGGGGTAAGAGCGGACCTGAAGACGATTATGGTCTGGCAGCACCGGGTCAAATCATTCACGAAGTTGGTACGACACGTATGGGTAATGATCCAAAAAAATCGGCCGTCAATAAATTCAACCAGGCCCACGATTGTAAGAACTTGTTTGTCGTCGATGGAGGGCCATTCGTTTCACAGGCGGATAAGAATCCAACGTGGACGATACTCGCGTTGTCCATGAGGGCATCGGAATACATTATCGATCAGTTGAAGAAGCAGAATATTTGACGGGCTCCTAGGTACCTGGGTTCCTGGGTTCCTGGGTGGCTGGGTAGCCAGGTAGCCAAATAGGGACACTATAAAAAATAAGAAAAACATTAACGATTAACGGCATATGGATAGAAGAAAGTACCTAAAGACTCTCGCGGTTGGATCAGTAGGAGCAGGTTTGCTCATTCAGTGTGAACCAAAGAAAGAAAGTGCGGCAACGGCCCCACCCACTTCATTTACTTACGACCGCACACCTGAAGAACTGGAACGCGAAAAGAAACTTCAGTCAGAAAAGTTCTTTGATGAGCATGAGATGAAGACGATCACAACCTTATCGGATATCATCATTCCCAAAGATGAAACTTCCGGAAGTGCATCGGATGCCGGCGTGCCTGCCTTCATTGAATTTATCGTCAAAGATATGCCGCATTATCAGACACCACTACGCGGTGGCATTAAGTGGCTGGATATTCAGTGCATGAAACGTTTCGAAGTGGACTTCGCCTCGTGTACCGCTCAGCAGCAAATTGAGATCGTCGATGAGATCGCGTTCCCTGATAAAGCCAAGCCTGAGATGCAACAAGGTGTGTCGTTCTTCAACAGCATGCGCGACCTTACGGCCTGCGGTTTCTTTACCAGCAAAATCGGAATTGCAGATCTGGGTTATGTAGGAAACAAGCCCAATCAATGGGATGGTGTTCCCAAGGAAGTGCTTGAGCAATACGGTTTGAAATATGACGACCGCACGCTTGAAATAAGCGTAAAGTTTGACTCATGACATTTGTCGCAGAAGTGTTGTAAATTTGAAGAAATAAACTTCATAGGTTATGAACGACAATTTTGAATCCGTGCCGCTGAAAAACCTCGATGAATGGGAAGACGATCTCCTTCGAAGGTATCCTGATCCCGATTCAATTGCGGTAGGAAAATCCACTGCCGAGTATCGCAATTACGACAATCCCGAACGCGATACTGTGCGTGAATTCTACAGACTTAATCACACGTATCAGACCTATGATTTTGTTCTGAACAAAAAAGCCGATTACCTTAAGTTTGATAAGAAGGAGATGCCTATTTGGGCAGCTTATGACTTCCTCAATCAGCTTGTCGATGATTCCGATCCAGATACAGATCTCGATCAGCTTCAGCATTTGCTGCAAACTTCGGAGGCAATCCGTAGAGATGGTCATCCCGACTGGATGGTGTTAGTCGGATTGTTACACGACATGGGAAAAGTGCTGTGTCTTTTCGGAGAACCACAGTGGGCAGTTGTTGGAGATACGTTTCCCGTCGGTTGCGCTCATTCAGATAAGATAGTTTATCCGGAATTTTTCAACCTTAATCCGGATAGCACTAATCCTGAGTACAATACGAAGTATGGTGTGTACGCCCCTAATTGCGGATTGAGAAATGTTCATATGTCGTGGGGACACGATGAATATGTGTACCACATGGTAAAGGACTATTTGCCTGAAGAGGGATTATATCCGCTCCGCTATCATTCTTTTTATTCACAACATCGTGAGCACGCCTATAATCACCTGATGGATGATCATGATCACGAGATGTTCAAATGGGTGAACCTGTTCAATCCTTACGATCTGTATTCTAAGAACCCGACTCCGCCGGATTGGAAGGCGTTACGCCCCTACTATGAAGATCTTGTAGCCAAATTTCTACCTCCTACGTTGAAATTTTAGCGGGATAAAATGTACCTTAAGGAGGCGAACATTAATTGAATTAATGTTCGCTTTTTTATTTATTCAAATTCTGAGCTCCGGATAGCACGATGAATAAACTACACACCGAGGACTATATCGTATTCCTGTTATACTTCGTCATCGTTTCCGGATATGGTTTTTACATTTATAAAAAAAGGCAAACCACCTCCTCAGATTCCAAAGCGTTTTTTCTTGCAGAAGGAGCATTGACGTGGTGGGCCATCGGTGCATCACTTATAGCATCGAATATTTCAGCAGAACATTTCATCGGGATGTCGGGATCTGGTTTTGCTCTTGGACTCGCGATATCAACCTATGAATGGATGGCTGCCGCCACGCTCATCATTGTCGCGGTCTTTTTTATACCCATCTACCTTAAGAACAAGATCTACACGATGCCACAGTTCCTGGCTACGCGGTACAACAACAGCGTGAGTACTGTGATGACTGTTTTCTGGTTATTGGTGTATGTTTTCGTAAATCTTACTTCTATTATATACCTCGGTGCCATTGCCATCACTTCCATTTCGGAGATAGGTTTTGGGTGGTGCATTGCAGGCCTGGTCGTTTTTTCAGTGATCGTCACACTCGGAGGAATGAAAGTGATCGGTTACACTGATGTGATCCAGGTGTTAGTGCTAATGATTGGAGGACTGGTCACTGCATATCTCTCATTAAGTTTGCTTTCGGATAAATTTGGTTATGACGGCGACGTACTGAAAGGTCTTTCTCTGTTAAGGGAAAAAGCAGACACTCACTTTCACATGATCTTTGCTTCCGATCACCCCTTTTATAAAGACCTTCCTGGTCTTTCCGTTCTCATTGGAGGAATGTGGATAAACAATCTTAACTATTGGGGCTGCAATCAATACATAGTTCAACGCGCATTGGGAGCTGACCTTAAGACGGCACGAAACGGCATTCTCTTCGCCGCATTCCTCAAACTGCTGATTCCTATCATCGCTGTGTTACCTGGCATTGCAATGTACGTATTACATCAGGAGGGAATGTTTCAACAGGAGATGATGGACGAAAGCGGTATCGTTAAACCCGACCACGCCTACCCTATTCTGATGAACCTGTTACCGGTTGGTCTAAAAGGAGTCGCCTTCGCGGCGTTAACGGCGGCAATTGTAGCGTCACTTGCCGGGAAAGCAAACAGTATTTCAACAATTTTCTCCCTCGATATTTACAAGAAATTCATTAATAAGAATGCCAGCGACCGCACCGTCGTGATCACTGGCCGGTACACGGTGATCATTGCAATGATTATTGCCGGGCTGGTAGCCCCGGCGTTAAAAACGCTTGATCAGGCTTATCAGTTTATTCAGGAGTATGTTGGATTTATTTCCCCCGGCGTTCTGGCAATTTTTCTCATGGGATTATTCTGGAAACGAGCGACGTCGGCGGCAGCTCTGACCGGAGCTCTTTTGACTATTCCTCTCTCTACGCTTCTGAAGTTTCTTCCATCGCTTACCAATGATAGTTTCCCCGACGTTCCCTTCCTGGATCGGATGACCATCACGTTTGTTATCATCGTGATCATAATGTTCGGTATGAGTATGCTATGGCCGGAGCAAAAGAAAGATTCAGAGCAGATCGAAATTGACTCACAGATGTTCAAAGTGACACCTGCTTTTACCGTTGGTTCGGTGCTGATTATTGGAATACTCGCCGCCCTGTACACGGTGTTTTGGTGATGTGTAGAAGTTAGAAGTTAGAATTTAGAGTCGGAATTTAAGCGTTAGGAGTCAGGAGTTGGGGTGTGTCCCAGCCACCCAGCTACCCAGGTACCCAGGTAGCTACCACGTTCTTTTCTTCATAAACTCGTCTACATCCGAGCGTTTCATGGGAACCTCAGGAGCATTTACAGCAATCCATTTAATAAACGCTTCTTTTATCTCATCCGTCCACTGACTGTCTATCTGTCCGGTGGTGTATTTGCCTTCTTTTAACATTGCGTGACCAAACCGGTCGCGAAGCATAATGAATTCAGCAGTGATAACAACTTTCTCCGCCAAGTGTGCCGGTATGAAAATTACTCCGGATTTTTTTGCCACCACCAGGTCTCCAGGGAGTACGAGAGCCTGCCCGATTCTGATAGGTGTGTTCAGCCCCATTAAAACCACATCCTGAAGAAACGAAGGATGCCAGTCGCGGACAAAAGCGTTAAACCCTTCGATCTTCATGAGGCCATCAAGGTCCCGTGCTGCCGCGTCGAAAATAACTCCCGTCCCCGATTTAGCGTAAATGGAATTTCCAAGATTGTCACCCATTAATGTACCTTCTTTGATCTTGCCGAAGCCATCGGCAACATACACGTCTCCCTTCGACAGAACATCAATAGGCCACGCGTTGGTGTTTCCAGTGCGACCCTGTTTGGCCCCGCGATCCTTGATGTTTTTCTCAACGTCCGGCCTGGTGGGCATAAACATCGCTGTTAGCGCACGACCGGCAATGGTGACATCTGGGTGCACCATTTTCCAATTGCCATCATATTGGCAGACGTATCCATCGTTTCGCAGAACTGTCCATGCGTCTTCAATGGTAATGTTCTTTGCCCGGCGAATCAGGTCATCCGGAATCTTCGGTCGTCCATCGGGGAATCGCTCGCCCTTCCATTCAGAAGTTAAAAATATCAACTCCTCTTTGGGGATTGTTTGTGCCTGGAGGATCGTTACGCCGCAAATTCCAAGCAGCACTGAAAGTATCGCGAATCTCATTGGTAGTCCGTTAATCGTTATCCGTTATCCGTTAATCGTATTTCAATTTTCTGGTGCTCTGTTATTAACCAGCAGC
>Ga0193738_1000101_pt1 | contig 53478 bp, 80 predicted proteins | sample L2a1metaG_FD_144927 | JGI IMG/M metagenome (GOLD analysis project Ga0193738, IMG submission 144927) | Soil microbial communities from a riparian zone of the East river system, Colorado, United States - L2a1 | ecosystem: Environmental > Terrestrial > Soil > Riparian zone | place: USA: East River... | reverse complement strand
CTCGGTGTGGCGACGCCGGATATTTTGCAGTTCACCCGAGTGATGATTGACTTGGGGGAGACGACGAATCTGACGGCGGATCAGGCGGCGACGTCGATCGCCCAGTTGATGAATGTGATGCAGACGTCGGGGGATGACGTCGACAATCTCGGCTCCGCGTTAGTGGGGTTGGGTAACACGGGTGCTTCGACTGAGGGCCAGATTTTGGATATGGCGCAACGTATCGCCGGTGCCGGTGCGCTGATCGGTCTTTCTGAAGCCGAAGTGTTGGGGTTTGCCGCAGCAATGGCTGACCTCGGTATCCCGGCGGAGCGTGGTGGAACGGCGGTTCAGCGGGCATTTCTGTTGATGAACACTGCGGTAGATAGTGGCGGGGCCAAACTTGAGGCGTTCGCTGATATTGCCGGCATGTCGGGGGAACAGTTTGCCACCACGTTCCGGGATGATGCGGCAGGAGCAGTTGTCGCGTTCGTACAAGGGCTCGCCCGTATCGAGGCGGAAAGCGGGAACGCATCTGACGCCCTGGGCAGTATCGGGTTGAAGGGCCAACTGGCGCAACAGGTGTTTCTGTCATTGCTTGGTGCTGGTGACTCGTTGAATGAGACGTTGGGCCGTTCCGTCGGGTTTTGGGAGGACAACCTTGCCTTGACCGGTGAGGCGGCGAAACGGTATGCCACTACGGCCGCCCAATTCGAGATTGTCCGCAACAAAATCGTCGACCTGTTCATCGACCTCGGGGCCACGTTGCTGCCGATCGTCTCCACTGTCCTTGATCTCGTTAGTAGCTGGGTGGAGGGCTTCCAAGCTCTCCCGGCCCCGGTGCAGGCTGCCGTTGGCGGGTTTTTGGCTCTGGTGGCGGCGGCCGGGCCGATGATGTTCATCACCGGGTCACTCATCAAGAACCTGGCGGCTATCAATGGTCTCATGAAACTCTCTGCTGGTGCGGCCGGGTTGGCAGGCACCGCGTTCGCCGGTATCGCTATCGCCGCCACTGTCGGTGTGTTGGCGTACGAGGCGTTCACGTCAAAGCAACGCGAACTCGAGGCCCGTTCCCGCGAGGTCGGCGCAGCGCTGGTGGTGCAGTGGCAGGAGACGTTGCGGACGACGTTGGCGTCGCAGGGTGCGGAACCGGCGATTGCCGGGTTGGCGGCGGCTAACGAGGCGTTGGCGTTAGCTCTCGCACAGACCGATGAGGACGGCGTCAAACTGACGCAGGCGTTGGGGGCGTTGGGCATCCAGTCCGATGAAGCGTTCACGGTGCTGGCCCGCTTCCGTGACCTCGATGTCGAGTCGGCGCTCTACCATCTCGGCGTTCAGGCCGGGCTGACGGCAGAGGAAATCTCGATTGTCGGGCAGGCCGTCAACGACACCGATGGCGGTGCCGAAGACTTGTCTATCTCGCTCAGGTTCTTCGCTGAGCAGATGGGCATGACCTACGAAGAAGCCAAGGTATTCGCGGCGGAGTTGTTGCCGGTGGCGTTGGCGATGGAGGAAATCCAGGACCAGGCCGAAAAAACTGATTTGGATAAGGTTGCGACGCAGGCGTTGAACGCTGCCGCGGCGGCGTCGGAGGAAGCCGATGAGTTGATCCGGCTCGCTGAGACCCAGATCGGTGCCACCCGGGCATCCGACCAAGCCGTCGAGGTGTACCAAAGGTTCAACGAACTCCTCGCCCAGTCGGATCAGGCGACTCAGGATGCCGTGCTAGGCACCGAGTCGTACACGGCGGCAGTTGAGGAGTTGACGACAGCACAGGAGTCGTTGCGAACCAAGACTGTCCCGACGTTGGACTCCATCAAACAACTAGCTGAGTCGTTTGTTGATGGCGCATCAAAGATCGAATTGTTGGCTGCACAGGTCGAGATGTCGGGCGACAAGTTCAAGGGCCTGGCAGACAAGGCGACCCTGGCTGCCGGCGCGGTCGATGGTGTCGTTGACAAGTTGAAGGCGAGCGGCAAGGGGCTCGCTGACATCTTCGGGCCGGACATCGGGGCGATGGGTGCCGGGTTCAAAACGATCGGTGACGAAGCCGGCGACGCTGTCGGCGGGGTCGATGATCTGGCCGGTTCGTTCGACGAGTTGGAGGGGGTTGCTGGGTCGACGATTGACACGATGACGTTGTCGGCGGAGGCGTTCGACATGGCTGCCCGGGCCGCCGCCAACTTCGGGGATGAACTTTCTCGGCTCACCGGTGGAGCGATCGGCGTGGCTGATGCTGAGGCAGAACTGTGGGACTGGGCACTCAAATTCAATGACGCCCTGGCTGCACAGGATGACGAGTTGGGGCATGTCAACCGGTCGTTGTCGATCAGCACGGTCGAGGGCAACGCGAATGTTCAGATGTTCCAGGAGCAACGCGACAACATTCTGGATTTGGCTGCTGCCCGTCTGGAGGATGGCGAAGCAATCGAGACGGTTGCCGACGATGTCCTCTACAACACGGGTGTCATGCGTGACAACGCTCTCGCGGCGGGTTTCAACAGGGAGCAGTTTGATTATCTGTTGTATACGTGGGGGTTGACGCCGGAGCAGGTGGAGACGGCGATCGTGCAGGCCGGCATGACGACCGCACGCCAAGAGATCGAAGCACTCATAGCGCAGTATGACAATATTCCGCCGGAGATCGCCACCCAGCTGGACCTGTTGCTTGATCATGGCCAGTACGAAGAGGCGAGACGGCTCCTTAATTCGCTGACCCCGAAGCGCACAGCACCTGTGGTGGCTGTGGCTTATACATATGACGCAAACTCGCAGTTGAACGCCCTAACGAAAACTCGGTTTACCCAGATTTTGGCTAAGGTCAAAACGTTCGCTGAGGGTGGCTACATTGCCCAGGATCAGATTGCTCAGATCCACGGGAATGAAGCGGTTTTGCCGTTGGGTAATCCGGCCCGGATGGCGGCGGTGTTGGGTGATCCGCGGGTGTCGGGGCCGATCATGTCGGCTCTGTCGGCGATGGGTGGGGCTGCCGCCAGTATCGGTAGGGGCGGCGGCGGCATGTCCGGTGGTGGTGCCGTCTACAACCTGACGATCAACCACAATGGGCCCGGCGAAGTCGTACCAGACGCCGTCGTCCGGGCGTTGCGGCAGTGGGAGCGACGCAGCGGACCAGTCCCCATTAGCACAAGATGACTGTCGCCACCAACCTCGCCGGTGTCACCGTCGAAATCGGGTTCGGGGTTGACGCCGTCGGCGGCAACTTCTTCGTACTCGACCACCCCGACCGCGGCGAACTCAACAACGTCACCTACCTGCTTGCCCCCGATGACGTGTTCGTCGACGTCACGGAACACGTCGCGGCGATCACGACCAAGCGGGGCCGGGACCACGAACGCGACGAATACAACCCAGGGGTCGCCACCGTCGTACTCAACGACAACGACCGCACCTTCGACCCGTCCTATAGCGGTTCCCCATACGACGGCGAAATTGTTCCGATCAAACGGGTCGCGATCCGCTGGCAAGGCCTCGACCTGTTCACCGGCTGGGTCGAGGACTGGGCTGTCACCTATGAACCGGGCGACAACCTGTCCCGTGTCACCGCTACCTGTGTTGACGGGTTCGCCATCCTCGCCAACCAGGAACTCCCCGAGATTGCCCCGGCGTTCTCCGGTGACCTGTCCGGGGAACGAATCATCCGAGTGTTGGACCGTCCCGAAGTGGAACATTTCTCCCGGTTGATCGATGACGGCAACTCGACGTTCGGGGCGACCACGTTGGGTGGCAACGTCCTCGCCTACCTCCAAGCCTGTTCACGTTCCGAAGCCGGCTACCTGTACATAGCCGCTGACGGAACATTGATGTTCCGCAACCGGACCGCCACCCTCAACGCTTCTGCTGACGTCGTGTTCTCTGACGACCGGACAGCAGGCGTCCCTTACCGCAATGCCAGTCAACGATCCGCGGCAGACCTGTTGTATACCCGTGTGCTCGGCGAATCAGAAACGACAGGTGTCCCGCTCGAGGCCGTCGACTTGGCGGCAATCGACAAGTTCATGATTCGTACCCTGTCTTTGGGGCAGCTGTTCACTGTCGACGATGTAGAGACCCAAGACATTCTCGATTTGCACCTGGACCGGTTCTCCACACCGGAGGTCCGGTTCGAATCGGCGACGGTCAACGTGGCGGCGTTGACACAGCCCGAAGTACAGACGGTGGTGTCGTTGGATCTGACCGATGTGGTCAGTGTGGAACGGGCACCGTTGAACGTCGGTTCTGGAATCGTCAAGTTGTCGATTGTCGACGGCATCCACCACAACATCGCTCACGGTTCTTGGACTGCCGAGTTGTCGTTTGCCAATGCAGACACCCGTGCCTTCCTGACGTTGGATGACGCCGTGTTCGGTGTCCTCGACTCCAACCGTCTAGCCTTCTAAGGAGCCCCACTTATGGCTTGGCCGTTTGCCTCCCTCGAGATCGTGACCGCCACCAATCTGAACGCAGTGACTCGGCCTGTCAACGCTGTCTGCCAGGTGTCAACGTCAACTGGTAACTCGCTGGTCAGTGGTTCGATTATCACGGTCTCGTGGGAGACAGAGGTTCTCGACCCTCGCGGCTGGTTCGCAGGTGGAACACCGACCGTTATCACTCCGAACATCACCGGCTGGTACCGGGTCGGAGTCAGGGGGTCCGCCTCCACCGATACCGCCGCCACCCGTTTCAACGTGGTTGTACGCCGCAACTCGACGGACCTTCATGGCTTCGACATTGAGCCGTCGTCGGTCAGTTCAGGGGTGTTCGGTGTGAGTCCGCTAATCCTGATGAACGGGACGTCAGACACATTGTCGATCAGGGCGTTACAGGCGGGTTCGGTTACCGTCACCTTTACCGGATTCTTCGACGTGGAACTGGTCTACCCGACTTAGAGGCCGGCGAGCGGGAAACGGAGTAGGCGGGCCGTCAACTTGTCGGTGGCGACGACAGTCATCACGTCACCGTCGAACAGGAAACTTGGACCAGAGATGTTTGTCTTCGGATCTTGGTCCCACAACAACAGTTTGGGAGCTCCCCACACGATGCGGTTCCCGACCCGTTCGCCGATCCTGTAGAAGACCGGATTTCGTGGCCCGAAGTGTGATGCGAGGGTCGCCGGGTCGGAACTGTTGTTGTGATGCCAGACGATGAACCGGCCGTCCGGGAGACGGACCTGTTGAGCACCGGCCCTTGGTTGGGCGATGATTGCGCCGGTGCGATCCTTGGCCCAGTCGACGGTCCATGTGACGCCGCCGTTGGTGGACCAGGCTTCGCCGAGGCGGCCGATGACGGATCGGTAGGTGCAGTTGATGACTCCGTCGTCGAAGATGATTGGGCTGGGTTCTTCGGTGTTCGGTTGTCCACATTTGATGGCGGTGGAGAATGTGGCGGTGATGTGGCCGGGTTCGGTTTCGGTGAACTTGACGACGAAGCCTTCGGTGTCGTTGGACATGACGCCGCCATGTACGGCACCGACTTTGGAGATGCCGATGTAGGCGTCGAGGCCGTTGGGGATGGGGACGCCGGGACCCATCCAGAAGATGCAGTGGGTGCCTTTGAACGGGTTACGTAGATCGATCGCTGTGACAGGGATGTGGATGTGGCGGCGTGCCCCCCATGTGTAGCCGCCGTCCAGCGATGACCGGTAGGCGATGACACCAACACTGTCGACCCTCTGGTTGCCGTAGGTGCCGTCGTTGTTGGGGATGGAGCGCAGGTTGGCTGCGTTATAGGTGTAGAAGACGTAGATGCGGCCCGAAGGGTGAAGCCACGGGGTGCCCCACGCAGCTTCGGGGGCTTCGGGGGGTTCGATGACGCCGGTTCGTTCCCAGGTTTCTCCGCCGTCGACGGAGTGGAGGGTGACGGTGTGGGTTCCGTCGCCGGTTCCTTCGCCGGTGTCGTTGACGGTGAGAGTGGCAAACAGTGTGCCGTCGGCGAGTTGGATGGGTAGTAAGCCGTCGGCGTAACCGGTCCGGTTTTCGAGGACGATGGTGGCGGTCGCCCAGTCTTGTGCTTCGAAGGTGTTGGATGGTGGTGGTTGTGGGGCGAGGGCGTGTGCGTCCAGGGCTCCGAGTGTGGGGTGGTTGAGGGTTAGGTAGGTGGCGGCGCTGCCGGCACCGGCGAGTAACTGACGGCGAGAGATCGTCATCGGCGGCCCTCTTCAAGGTCTTCCAGTATTTGGCGGATCATCCCGGCCCGACTGAAGCCCTCTTCGGCGGCCCACTTGTCGATGACGGCGATCGTCTCAGGCTTGAGGCGGATGCAGATTCGTTCGCCTTCGGGTGGTCGTGGCACACCCCCATCATAGACGGCGCCGCTTTGGAATAGCAACAGGAAGGTTGTCGATGATGTCTGACGAACCTGAGTTCCTCGAGGACGACGACGAAGCCGAGGACGACGAGCCCGAGGACTGATGGGTTCCATCTGGCTACGCGATCTCGACGACTGGCTGCGCACCGAGGGCATCGCGTTCCGTGAGTATCCAGGCTGGGAGACCCGGGCCCGGTCGTCTGGTGGATTCGACCAAGTGTGGGGCATCGTCGCCCATCACACGGCCAGCAATGCGACATGGCAGAACGACTGCGCCTACATGTGGCAGAACGCGACGACGAAACCGATCGGCAACGTCCACTTGGATCGGGCCGGTGTCGTCACCATCGGGACAGCCGGCGCCTCAAACACGAACGGCAAAGGCATCGCCCCGTGGTCGACATCGAAAGGTGTCATCCCGCTCGACCCGTCCTCGATGGGTAACCGTATGGCGTTCGCCATCGAAGCCGCCTCGAATGGTGTCGGTGAACGTTGGCCGCGGCCACAGATGGACGCCTACCTGCGCCTGATGAACATGTTGTGTCGCCGCCTTCGCCTCGATCCGATGCGTGACGTCACCACCCACCGAGGCTGGGCGGGTACCCGCAAGTCTGATCCGTTCGGGCCCGCTGACGGCTACCCGACACTCGGTGCCGGCACATGGGATGTGGCTGCGTTACGCAGCCTCGTTGCCGCTGCCGGGTCAACACTCCAACCCCCGCCAATCCCGCCGCCTTCTGGAGATGATGACATGCTGGTTAGTTCCAAAACTCTCGCCTCGGTTACGTCGGCGCCACCGGTCGACCAGTTCAACTCGGGGGCGGCGTCGGAATGGTTCCAACAAGCCTTGTTCAAGGCATTCTTGTTCGAACTCACAGGCTCGGACGAGTACGACCAGGCGGCGGCGTTGAAGCTGAACGAACTATTGCAACGCAAAGACACCGGCTGATTGTCAATCGTCCGAAAGTATGAAATCCGGTACGGGCCGGTACGGTTAACGGACGACCGGCGTTCATCATTATTATGTGAGCCCCCGTCGTCGCCTTCGGGAACTGTCGGACGGTGAGCGACGCACCATCGGGTTCTGTGTAGGTCTCGGACTCGTCATCTTCTGGGGGACTACCGCTACAGCCCCGAACACGATCGTGGCCGGCATCGTCGGCTCACTGCTCTGCATCACCAGTCTTCGCGAAAGGGACGACTGATGATTCTGTCCGGTTGGGGAGGTGCGATGGGCAACCATGAAATCGCAAAACGGGTCACGCCTTCCCGGCCCAGACGCCGTCGCCGCAGTGATGGGGGTGAGATGGCTACTGAAACCGAACCCGAAACGCAACACGGGCCGGGGTCGCGTCCAATCCCTGACCCGACCGTCCTCACCTCCCGTGCAGTCGACGCCCTCCGCAAAGAACTCACCGACATCTTCGCTGTGGAAATGGACGGGTTGGCGGCGGTGACCGATGAACGGTTCAACTCGATCAAGGAACGGCTACTCGTTTCGGAGCAGACATCGGAACGGCAACGCCTCGAACAGAAAGCCGACACCTCCAAAGCCGTAGACGCCGCTCTGGCTGCGGCTGAGAAGTCGGTGGTGCAACAAACCGAGGCAGCTGCCCTCGCGAACACGAAGACTGAGAACAACTTTGCGGAGCAGTTGAAGGGTTTGCGGGACACGTTCGGCACGGCGATCGCTGCGCAGACCACCCGGTACGACGACCTGAAACAGATCGTCTCCGACATCCAAGCCGCCGTCATCGCGATCAACGCGGCGAAGACCGGTGGCGAAGAATCCAAGACCGGTGTCTACGCCATCATCGGACTCGGCGCCACCTTGCTGTTCGCCGGTGTCGCGGTCCTCGGGTTCATCTTCGCTAACAGCAATCCCACCCCGTAACTCCCGCTCAAAGGAGCACTTGCCCATGTCCACGTATCTCAAGGCGGTCGTCGGCGCGTTGCTGGCCGGGCTCACCGCTCTTCAAGTGGCGTTGAACCCGCTCGGTGATGGCCCTGTTGAGGTGACCGCCGTTGAATGGGTCGGCGTTGCCGTCGCTGTCTTCGTCACTTTGAGTGGCGTCTACCAGACACCGAACCAGCCATGAGCGTCCAACGGGCTATCGAGCTGCTCATTCTCCTGCTCGTCGTCATCGTTGTGATCGTCGTCATCTTCAAGGTCCTCGACCAGGAGGCGGCCCGCGGTGTGCTCGAGGGAAGAGCCCAGCATCTGATCCGGCAGACATGAGACGGCTAGCAGGTCTCGCCGCGTTCACCGCTCTTCTCGCTCTGCTCCCGTTCGGCAACGTACAGGCTGTCACGAACTGCCCGGAGATTGTCTGGTCTAACGCCGCGTCTGTCCGCTGTGCGAACTCGGCTGGTGGCAACATCGCGTTTCAGGTGAAGTTGTGGTGTCGTAACTGGGCTGGTGCGGTGCAAACCAAGTACGGGCCGGTCCGGACGAACAACGAATCGTCTACGGGTGCGGCGTCGGGTGCGTCGAAAGCGTACTGTTCGGCCGGTTACTCGTGGATTGATTCGCAAGGCATCTGGTGGTTCCGGTAATCCGCCCGGAGCAGCGGTGGGAATGCCCGAACTGCAACCGGACCGACGTCACCTTTGAGCCGCTGCCACATAGCCGGATGCATATCTGTGCCGGGATGCGAGGGTTGACGGTGCCGATGGTCCCGGCCGGCACGAAATGCAAAATCGAGGCCCGGGACCGCGACGACTACGTCAACGGCGACAACGTCACCACCGACGGCGAAGGCCGCCCGGTGATGTCTGTCGTGACGACCCGTGACGACGGGCAGGACTGCACCGTCTATGCGCCGTGTGCTACAGCAAGGAGTGATTGATGCCTGAGTCAGCAGGGGCGAAAGCCGCCGCATTGGACGCCACCGTCGCCGTGGAGAACGCGGCGCGTCGTGTCAACCGGTTACGTGCCGACGTCGCCCAAACCCAACGTGTCCTCGAGGAGCTTGTGGAGGGTAAGGCGCGGGCGGAGGCCAAGGCTGCGGCGGTCGCAGCGATCTACGTGGCGAAGGCTCGGGAGACACAGAAGATGATCGTCGCCGCTGAGCGTGCCGTGAAGGCCGCTGTGGCGGCGTTGAAAGCAGAGGAGAGCTGATGGCCTGGTCTAACTCGAAGCAGTTCCGTCAGTGGAAAGCCGACATCTTTGACAACACCACGGCGATGGACTGGGTCACTGATGCCTCCGTCAAGGCCGCCTTGTTTGACAACGACATCACCCCTGACAACGATGTGACGGCAGCTAACTCGGCGTTCGCTGCCGGTCAGTGGGTGTCCGCTGGTAACGAAGTGTTTGACGGTGCCGAATGGGCGACCGGTGGCGTCAACCTGGCGTCCCGAACCATTGACGTCACTGTCGCCGATTTCGTGTCGTTGCGGGCCGCGAACACTGCGTCCGGCTCGAGCGCCACGTTGCTGCTCGTGTTCGGTTGCCTCGTGTATGACGACACGATCACCACCCCTGTCGCCGACCAAGGGTTCTGCTACAACTACTTCGGTGGCACCAACTCGGTAACTGACGGGACGTTCACTATCGTGTGGCATGCCAACGGGGTCATGAGGGACAGCCTCTGATCGGTGACTGTCACCCACATCATCTCCGGCACGAAAGCCACCGGCACCACAACTGTCGGTCCGTCCTACCCGGCCGGGACCACGGCGGCCCGCCTGGCGATATGTGTCCGCAACGTCTGGCTATCCACCGCCACCCTGACCGCCGAGGGCGGGTGGGTGGACCAAGCGGATCTTGCGGGGGGGACCGGGTCGACAGCTGACAACCACACCTGTCGTATCGGGATTGACACGAAGATATTGGCGGGTGGCGAGTCGGGTGTCGTGACGTTTGATCAGGCCGGTTCACCGAACGGTGCGATCGGTGTGATCGTCATCTACGAGAAGGGCGCTAGCGAGACGTGGGATATCGCTGTCGGGTTCGGCGACGACGCCAGCCACGCCGCGAACAGGGCGGCCACCTCGACCACTTCACTCACGTTTGAGCCGGGTGACCTGTTGTTGGCCGCCGTGTCGATTGACACTGACAATGTGTTGACGATCACGGCACCGGCGATCACCGCTGGCGGTATCACGTTCGGGGCGACGAATGCACGGTTGACGGAGACGACTCCGTCCGGTGTCGGGTTCGACGGCAACCTTGTCACGTTCGACGCGACGGTGTCGTCGGGGTCGGCGACGGTCGCTCCGGCGTTCGCCATGACTACCGCCGTGTCGCAATGCGGCCCGGTCGCGTTCGTCCGGCTACGCGGTGTAGGTGCCGCTGTCGATAATCCGCCTCGTCGCCGCCCTGTGATATCGCTTGCCCGTCCTCGACTGGCAGCGACGTTCGCTCGATGAAAGGCCACTGAATTGTCTAACCGATACCTCGCCGTGCCGAGAACGTCGAACACTCCTGTGGTGGTCGCTACTTCGGCTGCGGTCAAAACCGTGTTACAGGTTCTCACGCCGTCGACGACGGATATCAGGGTTCATGGTTGGGGTTGTTCGTTCGCCGGGATCGTCGCGACGAACCCGGCTGGGATCGTCACTCTCTCCGACGTTGATGTCGCCGCGACTTCCGGGACTTCGATCACCCCCGAAGAATGGGGTTCAGACCTACTCACCGCCTCACTCTGTGTGGGTGGTACGGGTGCGACCGGTTACGGGTTCACCACAGAAGGCACGGTCGGAGCCACCACCCGCATCCTCGACTCACAACTCGTGCATCCCCAATCGGCATATGCGGTGTGGTTCCCTGAGGGCGGCCCGAGGGTCCCGCCGTCAAGGTCGTTGCGTATCCGTACGACGTTCTCTGTGGATATCAACTGCATCCCTTGGGTCGTCTTTGAAGAGCCCGCGTAGGCCATGATTGCCGGGCGTGCGGCGAACGTCCGTCTCGCCCCGAGACCACCGGCAGTAGCTACTGCTGACACCAACGCTCCAGCTGAGACGGCGGAAGCGTCCGCGGTAGCGGACGGTGCGGCGGCGAGTGTCGCGCCGAATGCTCTACCCGCGGAAGCCACTGGGGTAGCGAACAGTTCGACGGTCAATGTCGGCGCCGCCGCCGCTCCCGCTGCGGTGACCGGTGTGGCGGAGCAGCCAGCAACGAGCGTTGCTCCGGTCGCTGGGAATGCTGCGGTAACCGCTATCGCCGAGACACCGGCTCCCGGCGTCGCCCCGGCCGCGGCCACGGCCGAAGCGTCGGCGGCGGCGTTTGATGCGACTGTTTCGGTTGCCATTGTTACGAACGCCGCGGCCGAAGCAGCTGAAGCCACGGCTGCGGCGTTCCCAGCCTCCGCCAACATCGCCCCGAGCTCGGCCACTGCGGCGGCTACCGGGACGGCGGAGCAGCCGGCTCCTGGTGTCGCTCCGGTTTCGGCGGTTGCCGAGGCGACCGGAGCGGCGTTTGACGCCACCGTTTCGACGACCTCACCGACGAACGCCCCCGCCGAAACGGCGGAAGCCACCGCTGCGGCGTTCCCAGCCTCCGCCAGTGTGGCTCCTGTTTCGGCGGTCGCCGGGGGCACGGCGACCGCCGAAAACCCGGCAACGAGTGTCGCTCCAGTTGCGGCGACGGCGGAAGCGACAGCGGCGGCGTTTGACGCCACAGTCTCCACGGCGACGCAGACGTTCGCTAACGCACAATGCGCAGAGGCCACCGGGGTAGCGAACCAGCCTGCCATCAGCGTCGCTCCGAGTTCGGTGACTGCGGAGGCCACGGCGGCAGCGAACCCGTCGGCCGCAAGTGTCGCCCCAACGTCGGTGACGGCTGAGGCGACGGGGGCGGCGTTCAACCCGACTGCCGTCTTTGCCAAACTCGTCTTTGCCGGAGCGGCTGAGGCGGTTGGTATCGCCCACGACGTGGCCGCTGCTGTCGGCGCCGCTGCTCAGGTCGCGGAGGCGATCGCCGAGGCCGGCGACGTTGACACGTTGCCACAATTCGTTCTCGGTACCGCCACCTCTGTCATTGTCGCCGCTGACACCACCACCGTCCTACAACTGGCCGACGCTACGTCTGTCATTGTCGCCGTCGACCCCGACACCGCTCTCGAGCTCACAGATTCAGCCGACTCTGTGCTGGTTGGTGCCGGCGCCACGTCCACAGTCACCCCCTAAGGAGTGTGTCATGGCTGATTACGAGGTCGGTGACCGCATCAAAATCGTTACGACATTCCGTAACGATGTTGGCGTCCCGACGTCGCCGTCGTCGTTCGTCGGTGAGTACCGCAAACCCGGCACAGCGATCCCGACTGCGGTGGTGCCGACGGACGGCGGAGCAGGTGTACTCACCATCGTGTTGCCGACGTTCGATGTCGGCGGCATTTGGTCGTGGTGGATCGCTGGGACCGGCGGTGTGATCGCCGCCGACCAAGGCTTCATCGCTGTCGACCCGAAAGTCACCGCCTAAATGTTGAATGTCCGTTCCTCGAGTTCGTCATCGGTCATTGCCGAACTCGCCGATTTGCAGGCGCAGATCGATGCGTTGGACCCCGAGTTCAACTTTGCGACGACCCCTGAGACGATCGCCGGGACATCGACAGTGTTGGCGGTGACCCCGGCCGGACGGAAAGCAGCCAACACCGACATCGACCCCCGCACCTACGGGTTCTCCACCGCCGCGTCAGGCACCGTCAACTCGGCGGCGTTACAGGCGGCGATCGACGAAGCCTGCGGCCCGGGTGATCCGGTGACGACCGTGCGGACGGCGAACCGTCGAGTCGTCCTACCTGCTGGCATCTACCTGTTGGCCGCCCCGATCACGGTGCGGTCCGTGATCGGGGTACAGATCATCGGGCAGGGCATGTGTGAGTTGCGGGCAGACAGCAACATGGCCGCCGTGTTCGACATCAACGGGGCGGCCTACTCGCTCTTCGAAGGGTTCACGATCACCGGTTCGGCCGGGGTGCAGGTCGACAACGCCTTCTACACCTATTGGGATTCGGCCGGGTCGTCCCGGTCGAACACGGCCAACAGCTACCGCAACATCACGGTCCGCAACCTCGATTTCGTCACCGCGTTTCGGGTCGGCAAACCCGGTGTCGGCGGTGCCGACGTGTCCGACGACGTGTTCGACCACATCATTTTGAATGGGGCGTGGGAGGACGGGGAGGCGGCCCGCTACCAAGAAGGTCTCGTGTTGGGCAACGGGACTGGCGGCAACAACCTGACTCACAACGTCTATCACCTGCGCATCCAAAGCATCCGTTACGGCCTCGTCAACTCGGCGTCTCAGGCCGCCGTGTTCGGTGCCGGGTTCGCCGGCGGCGAAGCCGCCATCAAAGTCGGTTTGACCGGACACAACACGTTCAACGGGATGCGTGTCGAGTCATATCAACGTCTCCTGATCACGAACACCGGGTCGTCGGCGCCGCCGATGATCACGATGCGTGACGTCCTCTATTCGGCGAACGACTTACACACCGACACCTACTGGGTTCGGTTCGATCTGGGCGGCACGTTCTCGATGAGCGAGGTCAAGTGTGTCAACCCGCCTTCCGGGGTCGTCCCCAAGATCGCCGTCCAGCCGGGTGGCGGCGGATCGTCCCGACTGTTCATCGAGGGCCTAGCCATCGTCTCGGCGGACGCCCCTTACGACGTGTCGACCCTGTTCACGGTGACAGGTAACGGGTCGCTGCGCCTTACCGGGTTCGTCACGATGGATGATGCCGGGCACGCCCTCGGCATCGAGTCGTTGGAGTTGCCGGCGGCAGCCCCGGCGTCGGCGGACCTGTCCGGCATCGCGCCATCGCTGTTCGGCAAAACCAACGAGTATTGGGGAATGCCGTTGACGCGGACGACAGCGGTGACGACTGCCGGCACCTTGTACACGTTCGGCGTGTATGTGCCGATCGATTGTACGGTGAACCGGATCGGTGCCGAGGTGACGACATTGGCGGCCGCATCGACCATCTCGCTAGGGATCTACAACGACGACGGCGCCGGCTCCGCCTCGACTTTGCTGCTTGACGCCGGTACGATCGACGGCGGCTCAGCCACGGCACAGGAGTTGACGATCAGTCAAGCGTTGGTCGGTGGCGAGGTCTACCATTTCGCTGCGCTCGTGCAGGGTGGCACACCGACGATGCGGGTCATTTCGGGGTCGTGGGCCGGGGTCAACTCGTCACTAGCCAACGCCGTCGCCGGCACCAACTTGCGGGCTGGCCGTAACCGTGGTTCGGTGGTCGGCACCTCTTTGCCGTCTCCGGCGGCGACGTCGAGTGTGGCGTCGAACATTCCGTCGGTCGCTGTGCGGTTCGCATGATCGCCCGTGCCGTCACCTACACGTTGCTAGGCATCGTGGCGGTGGTCGGTGGTTGGGTCTGTCTGGTGACCTGATGGCCCTCATCGAAGACCCTCCCGGCTCGGGCCTGTATATCGCTCCTGGCGTCGCCGTCGAGGACCCTCCCGGTTCCGGCCTCTACTACTTCACAGATGTCGAATTGGTCGAGGATCCGGAAGGGTCCGGGCTCTACCTCGTGTTCTCCTCTTCCGAGGCGACCGTTGCCCCGTGTCCCCGGCTCGTGCCGGCCGCTTCCGGCCCGGCTGACCGTCTCGCTGTATTCTCACCCTGCCAAGGAGATTGCTAATGCCCTTTGCCGGGTTCCCTCTCGACACTTCCAAGACCAACGCCACCCCGACGACTGATGATCATCCTGATCATCACAACGCTGTGGCTGGCGCCGCCAACGACCTCCAAGGGCAGGTCGATGCGCTCGCCTTGGAGGACGTCGACCTCCAAGCTCAAATCAGTGCGCTGACCGCTCAACTGAATCTGCGTGGCGTCCCGACATCGACGGTGGTCTGGGGCTGCTACACGGTTGCCCCGTCGGGCTGGCTGTTCATGGGGACCTCCAACCCGAACGCCGACGTCAACTTTCCTGCCCTGTTCGCTGCGTCGCCCGCGTCGTGGAAGTCCGGCACCACCCTCAACTTGCCGTCGCTCGTCGACCGGGTCATCACCGACGGCGGCACTCTCGGCGCGCTCGGCGGCTCCAACACGCACAACCTGACCGAGGCCAACCTCGCCTCCCATGACCACACGATCGCTCATACGCACACGATCGCCCATACCCACGACATCGACCACAACCATCCGTCGTTCTCCACGGCGACCGCTGGCGGTCACGAACACGCTGTCCGGTTCTTCTCGGCGACCAACCCCGGCGCTGGCGCGGCCTACTCCGATCTTGTCGCCTGGACCGCTCCGCTCGGCTCGATCACCGTCCTCAACACCGACAACGACGGCACCCACGCCCACGCCATCGACATCCCGGCGTCGTCGGGGTTCGTCTCGGGTGGGTCGTCGGCCGCCAACTCGGGTGGGTCGTCGGCCGCCAACACTGGGTCTGCCGGATCGGGTACGGCCGTCAACCATCAACCGGCCCACGTGCGGCTCCGGGCGATCATCAAAACTTAAAGGGTTGCTACATTAATGATGTGCGGTTCTGGGACAGGGTCGAAATCAAGGGTGCGGATGAATGTTGGCCGTTCACCGGCAAGGCAGTGTCCAGGGGGTATGGGCAGGTCGTTTGGATGGGCCGAACGATGCAGGCCCATCGGGTGGCGTGGATGTTGACGCACGGTGAGGCTCCCCCGCTTCTCGATCACTCGTGTCACAACGGTTCGGGCTGCGCTGGCGGGGAGGGTTGTCTGCATCGGCGGTGTTGTAACCCGGCTCATTTGGTGCCGTCGAGCCATCGGGCGAATCTGTTGGCGTCACCGTTGACTCTTGCCGCTCAGAATGCTGCCAAGACGCGCTGTCCTCAGGGGCATCCGTACGACGGGGCCAACACTTACGTCGACCCGAAAGGGCTTCGGCACTGCCGTGAGTGCTCCCGGGCTGCCTGGAAGCGCTACCGGCAGAAGCAGCGTGCCTGATGCCTCAAACTCATGATCTTCTCGATCTGCGTGGCGTTTCCCAACGGGCGTCGGCGTACCGGTTCGAGGTGCTCGACAACGCCGAGCGGCTCATCGGTGAGGTGAACCCTGCTCGTGACGATCTGACTCCCGTCATCACGCACGACACGTCCCGCACGATTGTCCGCGATATGGCGAACCTCAACCTCACGCCGGTCGATCGGGCCTCTGTCAATCCTCTGTCCGATCGGTTGCGGCCGATCATGGTCCTAGAGGACGCCTCCGAACATCCACTCGGCGTGTTCCTGTTCGCCGACGCCTCGAACCCTCGCTACAGCTACGGCGAAACGCTGTCCGGCACCCTCGTCGACAAGGGACTGATTCTCGACCAGGCGATGGACCGGACGGTCGGTGTTCAATCCGACGCCGATGTCCGTGGGGTGGTCGTCGACATCCTCGACGAGTTGGGGCTCGCCTCTGTCGTCGAGTCTGCAACGGCGACGGTCGGCGCGCCGATGGCCTGGCCGGGCGGGACGTCCCGCACCCAAATCATCACCGACCTCGCCACCAACGTCGGGTGGCATCCTCCCTGGTTCGACCATGACGGCGTGTGCCGGGTCCAACGCATCGTCGACCCCGACGCGGTGGAACCTGAGGTCGTTCATGAGCACTCCGTGTACGCAGCGACGACTGTCACCACCAGTGACCTGCTCCACGCCGTCAACCGGACCATCGCCATCTCGTCGGATTCGGCTGCTCAGGCGTTCGTCGGTGTGTACGACGTCCCGGCTGGCGCTCCACATTCCTTCCATGCCCGCGGGTTCCGCATCGTCGAGGTGTTCAACGTCCAAGGCATCGGGTCTCAATCGCAAATCGATGAGGCTGCCCGGACGCTCGCCTTGTCGACCGGTTCCCACCGCAAGGCTGAAACGTTCGTGGAGCATGTCTCGTTCGCTGGTCCTCCCGATCCCCGCCACGACGGCTACACCGTCATGGAAGTGTTCGATCTGCGCTGGGTGGAGGAGTCGTGGTCGCTCCCGCTGTCTCCGTCCGGCCCGATGGCCCACACTCTGCGGAGGGTTCTGACGTGAGCGATCCCCGTTTCGACGATCACATGCTCCGCACCCTCATCTCCGAGACGTTGTCGCGGGCGTTGGAGAAGGTCCGGACGCCGGAGTTGCGTCCGGGCACCGTCGCCGATGTTGTCGGGCCGATGGTGCTCGTCGACGGCGACACGGTCCCGGTCGAGGTGCCGTCACTGATCGGCCCGGTCCCTGCCGGGCAACGAGTCATGGTCCTGTTCCATCCTCCGGCCGGCGCCGTCATCATCGGCGTCATCGGGGCTGCTGCCAACGGGCCGGTCTCGGGTGGCAAGACCGGGGCGACCAACGCTGGGCCGACGTCCGGCACGACGTCGCTCACGTTTGACACGATCACGTTGCCAGCGCCGGGAATCCCCGGCCGTCTCCATGCCTGGTCAAATGGGCAGCACACTAAGACCGTTGGCACGGACCGCTTCTCGCTGGTGCTCTTGATCGACGGCGACTCGATTTCCAACGTCGATAACCAGGCTCCAGACGCGACGACGTCATGGCCGTGGTCGATGAGTGGGAGCGCCGCCATCGACGGTGCCTCCGACGCTGTGATCACTGCCACCATCACCCGCGCATCCGGCACGGGCACGGCCTCGATCGCGGCGGCGACTCGCTGCGTCCTCCACTACATCTTCATCCCCGACTAGGGTCCATCTCGTGGCCTTCCCCCCACGCCCGGCCGTCATCGACTCGGCGCATGCCCCTGACGGTGTCGAAGTCAAGTTCGTCACCTTCGCCGACTCCCGGCCCGACCTCCCCGGCGAGCCTTCCACGCTGGCCGATGACGGGATCGCCCGCTCCATCTTCATCCACACGAATGCGGCGCAGCGGGAGGGGTCGATCGAGTCGGCGTGGAACCACACGCACGGCAACCCGGGTGTGAACACCCTCCCGCACTATCAGGTCGACCGCACCCATGACGGGGTGACTCGCGCCCGGAAGATGTTGGACTCGTCGCAGAAGGGGATTGCCAACAAGACGGTCCGGCCCGGGTCCGACCGGTGGGATTCGTTGACCGACGCTCAACAGGCCGAGATCCGTGAACGTGGCGACGTCCAGTGGTGGTCTCTCGCCATCGAGACCGCCGATCGTGGCTCCATCGCCGACCCGTATCCGACGGGCTCGTTCTTCGATGAGGGCCAGATCGAAACGATCGCGGCGATCGTCGCCTACGAATCGCTTGTGCATGGCTTCCCTCTCGTGATGGTGACCGAGTGGTGGGATACCGGGGTTGCATCCCACACCGACCCGGATACTTACCCGTTCACCACGATTCACCCCGGCAAATCCTGCCCCGGTGACCGCAAAAAGGTCCAGGTCCGCAACCTCATCATCCCGAGGGCCATCCAAATTCAACAGGCGTGGCTCGGACCCATCGACCCGAATCCGGTCCTCGCGTTGGCCGGGTCGGAAGGAGAAGGCATGTTCATCGCCAAGACCAAGGACGGCAAGTTCTTCATCGGTAACGGACTCGCCCGCCGGCAGCTCGCCGACACGAATGACATCAACCAGCAGATTTCGATGGGGACGTTCCGGCGTGGACTGTCGGGGAATGCGGCCGATCAGCTCATAGATTTGGCGTCGAAGAAGTCGGTCAACAGTGCCGATGATGTCACCAACGTGTCCGATGCCGGCATTGCTCGGCTGGGTGTTCAGGTCAACTGACCGGTACGCGGCGACACGCTGGAGGTACGCCCGTCTACGATCCTTATCACTACTAGCATTAGGCTCGTGGGAGGAGCGAAGGTGGCGATCGGTGGCGGTGAGACGGAGAAAGATCCGTCCGGCTGGACTGTTGACACGCTGCGTGCCCACTTCGAGCAGCGGTTCATCGACCTCGACCTGCGCCTGGATCAGCGGTTCGACGCCCAGAACACAGCGCTCAGCGAGAAGAATGAGACGATCCAGGCTCGTCTCGACAGCGTCAACGAGTTCCGTGGTCAGCAAGCTGACATCATCGCTAAGACGATGCCCCGTGACGAGATCGAGGCCCGCTTCAAGTCGATGGAAGGCCGGGTCGAGACAGGGTTCCAGGCGTTGGAGGCCAAGGTCGACGCCGGGCTCCAAGCGATGAACGCCAAGGTCGACGCCGGGGTCGCCGCCCGCACCGATGCCATCGCCGTCGTCAACTCGCGGCTCGACACGGTCAACTCGCGGCTCGACCTCACCACTGGCACCGCGGCCGGACTCGACAAGTCCCGCCAGATCATCGGTTGGGCCGTCGCCGTACTCGTCGGGCTGTCCTCGCTCGCGTTCATCCTGATCGAGCGGGCACCCTGACAGGTCCACACTTCACGGTGGCGCGCCGTCTACGATGCCCACACATGAGCCGTCTCGGTCGCATCCTCACTGCTGCTCTCGTGTTCGTCGGGGCGGTGATGTTGCCCGCTGCGGTGCTCGCTTCCGGCCTGGAGGAACCGACCCCGGTCGGCCCGGACGCCGTACAAGTCGACGGGGCGTTCGCCCTCCCGCCGTATGTCGTCTCGGTCATTCTCGGTGTCGTCATCCCGCTGGTCACCGGTCTCCTCACCAAACTGCTCTGGGCGAGCTGGGTGAAACAACTGGTCACCATCGTCCTGTCCGGTGTCGCCGGGCTCGTGAACGTGCATCTCGTTGATGGTGGCGGCGCGGTCATCTCGTGGTCAGCGTTCATTTCGGCGGCGATCACGTGGGCGTTCGCCATGGTCGCCTATCTCGGCTGGTCGACGGTCGGACTCACGTCGTCGTTCGTCACCCGCACCGACTCGACCGGGACGCTCGTCACCGAACCCGGCAAGCTCGCCAACGTCGGCATCAAGTAGGAGGCCCCAGTGAACGTTGATCCCAGTGGTATCCGCGACGAGGTCGTTTTGACGCTCGACCGTGCCCGTGGCCACGACGACTCGGTCGGGATCGCCGGCCTCGTCGAAGTGGCGTTGCTCCGTCCCCGCCGTAAGGCTGCCGGTCTCGAAATCATCAGCCTGGAACTTATCCGGAACCTGGTCACCCAGGTCGGCGACGAGTACTACGGCGAACGGGCCGCCGGCATCGCTTCGCCGCCTGACCAGGTGACCGGGATGCGGCTCGGCACCAGCACGACCGCGGCGGCCAAGACCGGTGCCGGCGCGGCGATCGTTGCGCACATCTCTGGCTCGAACGTGGCGATCGACGGCGGGTTCCCCACCTCGGCGTTGAACGGTTCGTCTCGACGCATCCAGTGGAAGACGACGTGGGCGGCTGGCACGGCGACAAACTCGGCGATCACGGAGGCTGTGATCACGAATCTCACCCCGATCGGCACGGGCGCAGGTGCGGCGGCCGACACAATCTCCCGTGTCGTGTTCAGCGCCGTCGACAAGGGTGCGAGCGACACTCTGGCGATCACGTGGAGTCATGATCTTCTAGGCGCATAGGGGGTCACGGTTGTGGCCGTGACCGTCCGCACAGATCACCATCTGAGGTTCATCGAGACTGGGTTGCCGTTCGCCACGGCGGTTTCGGGTGACGGCACCTACCTTGTCGATCAGAACGGACAACCCTGGTTTGGTGTCGCTGACACGGCGTGGTCGCTCGGGGTGCAACTCACCGCCGCCGAGGTAACGACCTACCTGGAGGATCGGGCGGCGAAGGGTTTCAACCTCAGTCTGTTCAACGCTCCCGAGGGCGGGTTCTCCAACCAGACCCCGCCCGAACGCAACGTCAACGGTGACCTGCCGTTCACTGGGACCGCGTACCAGTCGTCGTTGAACGAGCCGTACTGGGAACACATCGACTTCATCTTCGATGAGATGGAACGCCTGGGGTTCACGGTCATCGTGTGTATGACGTACCTCGGGTTCAACCTCGGCGACGGTTGGCGGACCGAGCTGGCGGCGGCGACCAACGGGCAGGTGTCCACCTATGCGACGTCGCTCGCCCAACGGTACGCCGATCGCCCCAACCTGATCTGGCTGATCGGGCACGACTTCGACCCCGACGCCACCTTGGAGGATCGCCAAGCGAACGTCGCTACGGCGCTACGAGCCAACAGTGGTTTCCTGGTTGCTCCGGGTGGTCTCAGCGGCTCGCTCGGTTCGACGTTCTATCCGGGGATCACGTTCGACCTCGACACCATCTACGACTACGGCAACACTCCGGCTGCCGACACCGAGACGGCGTACGCGGCGTCGGCGATTCCGGTCGGGTTCTTCGAGGGGCACTACGAAGCCGACTTTGATCATGAGGATCAATACGGTGACGAGCCGTATCTGCGGTCGCAGATGTGGGGGCCGTTCGTCGGTGGTGCTTGCTACGTCCTGTTCGGGAACAACCCGATCTGGCATTTCGAGGACGCCTCGTGGGGGATCGCGTGGACCGGGACGTGGGAATCGAATCTGGATTCGCCCGGCTCATTGAAGCTGGAGATGTTCGCCCAATTCATCATCGGTCTCGGCACCCGCTGGTCCACGATGCTGCCGTTGGGGTCTACGTTCGTCACCACGGGGCGTGGGTCGGGTGGCCTGTTGATCGGTGCCCGAGTTGACACCGCTGCCACCAGCGGGACGCTCGCTGTCGTCTACCGGCCCAGTGGTGGAGCGGCCACTGTCGGTCTCAACGTCGGCATGCTTGCCCCGACCAACTGTGAAGTGTTCAAGGTCGACCCCGTCAACCTGGCCGCGACGTCTCTCGGGGTGTTCGCTACGACCGGTTCGCAATCGTTCGGGTCGCTCGGGACGAACGCTGCCGGTGACGGCGACTGGGTGCTTGTGGTAGAGGCTGCATGACATGGCCGTCGTAGCGACACTCAAGGCGTCCGGCTCGGCAGACCTGGCGACGTCGCCTGTCGCTGCGTCGGAGGCGTTGGGTGCAATCTCTTTCACGGCGGGCAGTTTGATTGTCGTCCAGTTGATGGCGATCATGGGTAGCTCCGCGGCGGGTGCGTTGACCTGTGCCGCGCCGTCACACACGTTCGCCACGCAAGCATCCGCCTACCAAGGTGTCTCCGATAAGGCGTCCGGCGAGTCATTCACAGCGGTCGCAGTGGGCGGGTCTACGACGATCACGATCGGCACGGGGGCATCGTCGACCTACGGCATGTTCTATGCCGTGTACGAGGTGACCGGATTCGACACTGGTGACCCGATCGATGCCGTCATCGGTCTCGCCGATAACACGACTGACGGGGCTAAGACGATCACGTTGTCCGGGGCTCCGGCGGCGTCGAGTGTCGTCCTGGCCGGTTGTGTGGTGGACACGGACGCCGGACTCAACGACATCGACGGTGGGACCGGCTGGACTGAGGACGCCCAGGTCGACTCGTCAGCGTCGTTCTTTGGTGGCGCACAGTTCCAGCAACGCACCGGGTCAACCTCTGCCTCGGTGCTGTGGAATGACATCAGGGCCGGCGCGTCGGTGGCGGTGTTCTCGTTTGCAGGTGTTGCCATCGAGGTCGCCGCTGGCGCGGGCGATGCGGAGGAAGTCAATCCGGTCGACAACGTCGGGATCACTGATGCGGCCGATGTGGTGGTGCCGCCGCCGCGTGTGCGTCTCGCCATCACGAGGGTGATCTGACGTGGCCTTCCCCGTCGTCGTTACGACCAACGAGTCGGCGACAGCCACCGCGAATACGTCCCACGTCGTCAGCTTGCCCGCGAGTCTCGTCTCGGGGAACCTGATTCTCGTCCTGTTGGACAAGGGCACCCCAGCGTCGACTGCATCGTTCAACACGCTCGCCGGATGGACCGAACTTCTCGATGAGGCCGTCCCGAGCGGCATGGCCGTGTGGTATCGCGTGTCCAATGGGGCGGAAGGCGCGACGGTCACGTTCACGTCAACGGTGGCTGTCCGTGACGCCACGATTACATATCAGATTTCGGGTGCTGAGGACCCGGCAACCCAGGCTCCGCAACTGTCGACGTTGGCGACCGGCACCTCGACTGCTCCCAACGCCACGACTTGCACCCCGACCGGTGGTGCCAAGGACTACCTATGGATCACCTTCTTCGGATCGGCTGGCGAGGAAGCCGACGATGACACATGGGCCAACGCCGGTTCGCCAGCCAACTACACGCCGAGCCCGCCGCTCCAGAAGACTTGCGGTACCGCAGGCACAAACCTCGGTGGCTTGATTGCGGCAGCGTCTCGACAACTCAACGCAGCGTCAGAGGACGCCGGGGCGTTCAGCACCGACGTATCGTTCGCTTGGCGGGCGTTCACGCTCGCTGTCCATCCGTCGTCCGCTATCGCCCACACCGTCTCCGAGACCGATGAGGTCGGGATCACGGACTCGGTGGCTCTCGTCATCGGCCGGGGCGTCAACCCTGTCGATCTCATCGGGATCGGCGACTCGGGTGTCGCCGAGGACTACGAACTACAACGCGCCGAAGCGGTCGGGATCACCGACTCGGCGACCACGTTCGTTCCTGGCGGCGACACCGACCTCACCCCAGTCGACAACATCGGCATCACCGATGCCGCGACGCTCGTCGTCGACAACGTCGTCGCCGTCACCGACACCGTCGGGATCACCGATTCGATCACAACGGAGCTTGGGCTCCTCGAAGCGGTCACCGACAACGTCGGCATCACCGACTCGGTGGCGCTCGTCGTGGCGAACGCCATCGCGGCAGTCGATCCAGTCGGGATCACCGAAGACGTTGACGTGGCGCTTGCCGTCACGATCGATGCCGACGCTGACGATGTCGGGATCACGGACACGGCGACGCTACAACTCAGCCTCACCCAATCCCCGGTCGATGTCGTCGGGATCACGGACACGGCAACGCTCGCCGTCGGTAATGCCTTCGACGTCGTCGACCCAGTCGGGATCACCGACGCAACGACGGTGGCGGTCGGTAACGCCGTAGCGGCCGTCGACAACATCGGTGTCACCGACACGGCAACGCTCACCGTCGGCAACGCCCTGGCCGCGGTCGACGGGGTGGGGATCACCGACTCCGCTGCGGTCGTAATCAGCAAGGTGGTCGCAGAGACCGACGAGATCGGGATCACCGACACAGTCGATGCCGCCAGTGCGATCGTCCGCCCGCAAACGGACGTGGTGGGGATCACCGATTCCGTCACGGTCGAGTCCTCCGGCGAAGGGGCGATCAACCCAGCCGACAACATCGGGATCACCGACGCCGTTGACGCCGCCTCCGTCATCGTCCGCTCACACGTCGACGTCATCGGCATCGCCGACTCGGTTGACGTCGCTCTGTCGGTCGCTCGCTCTGTCGCCGACGCTCTCGGGATCACTGACTCTGTCGATGTGTCCCTCAGCCAAGCGGTCTCCGCCGTCGATCCGGTCGGGATCACCGACTCGGTCGAGATCGCTGTCGGGTCGGCGGTCTCCGCCGTCGATCCGGTCGGGATCACCGACTCGGTCGAGATCGCCGGGGCCGGCGCAGCCAACATCGTTGATGTCGTCGGTCTCGTCGACTCCATCGAAATCGTCCACGATGCCGTGCGGGCCTTCGTCGATCCGGTCGGGATCACCGACGTCGTCACGCCGACCGTTCCGTCGTCGGCGCCGATCTACACGGGCGGGCCGCGCTACACGACTAGGATCGATGGGGTGCGGTTGACCACCCGACTCGACATGGCACGGTTGACGTCCCGGGTCGACGGGGTTCGTAGGACGTCCACGGTATGACGACGTGGCGGCGGCATCGCACCGGGGTCGACTCGCTCACCGGGCAACTCCACGGCCTCCTGACGCTCGCCACCGCGTCCGCTGTCACCGGCCTCTGCAAGCACTGCACCACCGGAGCGGCGGTCGTGCTGCCCGGGGAAATCGATGATCCCGAGGCGCGTATCGTGACGCTCGACCTGTCCGGCTGGCTGCCCACCGCCGAGTTGGGTTCGTGGGACCTCACGTGGCATCCGGTGTTCCTCGACTTGTCGACGCCTGTCTGGCCCGAAGAGGGTTCCGACACCGTCATCGTCTACCTCTAGACCCAGTCGGGGCAGCCTCGCCCGATGCTCGCCGTATTCAAATCGCACACCGTGGCGTCGGTCAACGGCGTCACCTCCGACAGTTGCCCGAGCCAATGCTCGGCGTGCATCCTCGAAGTCCGGTCCGGTGCCGGGTTCTGACGGAGCAGCTCGGCTCTCGTCCACCAGAAGTTCCCGCCGAACATGCCTCCCGTCCCGTAGCCCGGCACGGATGACGGTCCGCCCTTGATCCAATGCGACCCGGCGATAGACGCGCCGCCCTCCGTCAACGCCTCCACCGGTCGCCGCCACTCAACGAAACAGTGGTACTCCATGCAGCGCCGCCACGGATCATTGATCGGGTTCGGGTGCGCCGAGCCTTTCGTGTGGCCGTAACTGACCAATCCGTCATGGTCCTGAGTCCACGCCCAGAGCGGCTCCAACGTCTCCTGCTCCCACCCAACCGGCGCCGCGGCTACGACGGTGTAGCCGGGCGCTAGTACATCGAGTGTGCACCTGGCTGCGGCGATGTTGTCGTCGCTGCCGACGAACCCGACGAACCATCCCTCCAGCGCGTCGAGGAGTCCGCCTTTGCAAAGGGCTTGGCAATGCTCGGTGACGGGCTGCGCCCAGTTCCCGTCGGCGTACACGTGATACCAGTGGCTGAGCCGCGTCACGGCGATAATGGTGGCATGACGGTCGAGGTGTTCGTGACCATCCATAGTCAAGACTTGCTGATCGAGCGGGAGGCTGAGGCCCGGTTCGCCCGGGTGCCCCACCGCTACGTGTTCGTCGGGCCTCGCCCCGTTGACCGTCTCTCCGGCCTCAACGCGATCGTCGCTCGGGAATGGGCCGGCAACCGGGAGCATCTCCCCGCGTTCTACGACTTCACCGGTTGGTTCATCCTCGCCAAGTACGTCCTCACTGCCGCCGACAACGTGATCCTGTTGCAGGACGACATGACGATCCTCGACGACGGGCTCGTCGATCGTTGCGACCGGCTCCTCGCCGAGGCGCCCGGCCCGGTCGCGTTCAATGCTGGCTATGCGTCGGCCGGGAACTGGATGCTCGCCATTGCCGGGTTCGCCGAGGCGTACAACGCTGGGATGGCTACGGTCGGGGTTGATCCGTCGTTTCCCCCGTTCGATGCGTGGCCGTCGACTCAGGGGATGGCGTGGCGAATGGAAGACCTTGAACTATTCATGGATTGGTTCGAGCCGCTCTTCGACGTGTGGGCCGACAACATCTGGGCCGGCCATCTGGCCGAGCGGTCGGTGAAGGCGTGGTGTGTCGTCTCAGGCAAGCCGGAGCGGCTGCTACCCGGCGTCATCTCACACGAATCTCGTGACCTCCACGGCACGGGGGCGTTGATGCGCGGTGATCGGCACACGTACGAACGGCGCGCCGCCACGTTCGGCAAGTAGAGCTACGTTCGGCGGACGGTCCGGTTGATGTACCAGTCCTCGAACGGGCACCCGGGGTAGGCCGGTGGCGGGCACGGGTCGACGCATCCGGCGTTGTCGACTGCCCGGATGAATCCGGCTGCGGTCAAGTGGTCGTGGATCGCCGTCTTTAGGGCTGGGCCGTCTCGGTAGGCGTTGTGTTCGATGGTGATGAACCGGAAGTGTCGGCGGGCGAAGTTGATGCCGTCGAGCACTTCGGGTTCGTGGCCCTCGACATCGATCGACAGGTAGTCGACGACGTGTGGGATGCCGGCGCTGTCCATCAGGTAGTCGAGGGTGGCGCACGGCACGTAGCTCTCGCCGTGCACGGGTGCTCCATCGTCGGCGATGACGCTCATCCCGTCGAATCGGACGCCTCCCGTGAAGTTTGATGCTGCCTGCCGTGTGACGGCGCAACTCCGGTTCATCTTCAGTTGTTCGAAGCTCGGGCCGGGCTCGACGCACAAGCCTTGCCAGCCGGCCTGCTCCAAGGCGTACGTGTTGCTCGTGGAGATTCCGTCGTAGGCGCCGACGTCCACGAACCATCCCGTGCTCCGTCCGGTCAAGGCTCGCATCTGCTCACTCACCCACTTGTCCTGTCCGGCCTGGCTGTACCACGTCATCGGTCGGGCCGTTCAGGTCGGCTCGGACATTCGGTCTCGGCGTGATTGCCAGCGCAGTGGGCGCACCAGCGTTGGCGGGGTTTGCGGCGTCGGGCGGGGACGATGGTCACTTTGGGGTGACTCCAGGCGTGCTCCAGGTCGACGGTGGCGCGCATCACTTCGCTTGGTGGGCGCCGGTGGATCGCTGCGCCTTCGCTGTGTGGTAGTCCGATCATCGCTGGGCCTCCTCGTATCCGGTGCATGGGCATCGTTCAGGGTTGCCGCAATGGAACTGGCAACGTGTCTCGTCAAGCGTGTGCCAGACGTGGGGGTGCCCGCAAACGCACTCGTCGTCGCTCACGCCCATCGGTCAAGGACCGTCTCGATGTCGCTGGAGAATCGGCCGGTGTGCGCCCACCACAACGCTGTCGCCTGTCGCTCCCACTGCTCCCGATGGTTGAGGACGTCGCGCAACGTGACGGCCGGCCAAACCGCGACGTGCGGGAGTCCGTGCCGAAACATGGCGCAATCCGTCACGATCGCCGGCCGGCGCGCCGCAATCAGGTAGTCGAGTGCCGACGACAGTCCGGCGTCGGGCTGGCCCGGCGCGTACAGGAGTATGTTGACATCGTTCTTGCCGAGCCTGTCCACCAGGTCAGGCGACGGCAGGTGGTTCGACGTGTGATGGAACGTGATCCGGCCTCCGTGATCGATCTGGTCCCGGCACGAATCGAGGATCGCCGGCCCGTACAACGGCCGCCCCTCGGCGCCGTTGAACCATGCCTCCGGCATGTGCAGATCGAACGTGCCCTCGGCGAGCGTCATGTTGACCTCGCGGGCCACCTCGACGAACCCCTTGTGCGGGAAGGCGAACCCGAACGTCCCGATGCGCGCCGGGCCGTCTCCCGGAACTGTCCTGGCTGTCGGTGGGAGTGGCCGCCCGACGATGTCCACCCCGTGTTCGGCCCAAGCGGTGCCGGCGTACAACGGGGGGTCGAGCGCCAGGACTCGATCGAAGCCGTGGCTACGGATCGTCTGGGCGTGCTGCACAAGGTTCCCGGGCTCGTAGTTGTGCGCCACCGCCCACCGGACCCCGCCCGGCTCGTGAGCGACCTGCCTCCACCACGGCGCCAGGTCCGCCCGGTAATTCACGATCACGGCGTCCGGGTCATGGTCGGCACGCGCCTTCCGGTACTCGTCCGCCGTCGAGCACGCCGCGTACCCGACGTGCAAGTCGGTCTCGTCGCGGAGCCGCATCGCCATCCTCGAACCCAAGTCGTGGATGCCGCACACGGTCGATCCGCCGTGATTGATGATCAACACTCTGGCCATAAACCTAGATTACACTACGCCCGATATGACGACTGACTTGTTCTCCCTCGGTGACCTGTACGTCTCGGACTTCCTCGCCCTCGACGAGGTTCCTCGCGCCGATCCGTTCCCGCTCCAAATGCAGATGGATGGCGACGGCCTCGTGCACCTCGCCGCCCAGCCGCCCGCCGAGCTGATGTGGGGCCGCTACTGGTATCGGTCCGGTGTCAACCAGACGATGCGGTTCGAGCTGCACGACATCGTCATGGCCGTCGAGCAAGTCGTCGGCTACGACGTGTGGGTCGACATCGCCTCCAACGACGGCACCCTCCTGTCCTACGTGTCCGACGAGGCGAAGCGCGTCGGGGTCGACCCCGCCGATGACTCGTTCCGGGTGGAGTGCGAACGCCACGCTGACCTCGTCGTACAAGAGCCGTTCACGTTGGATGTCGCCGACCGGATCGTCGACAAGTACGGGCCGGCCGACGTCGTGACCTGCGCCGCCATGTTCTACGACCTGATGGACCCCGGGCCGTTCCTGTGGGCGGTCCGTCAAATGCTTGCCGCCGACGGGGTGTTCGTCATCCAACTCGCCTATGCCCCGCTCATGCTCCGCCAGCTCGCCTTCGACGCCATCTGCCACGAGCACGCCCGCTACTACTCCCTCACCACCCTCACCGACACGCTGCGGGCCTTCGGGTTCCAAGTGCTCGACGCCGAACTGAACACCGTCAACGGCGGATCGCTGCGCGTGTTCGCCACCCACGAGATCGCCGACGTCCGCAAGATCGGTTCCCAACCGTGGCGCGACGTCGGCCAGTTCCGCCTCGACGCCTTGCTCGCCGAGGAACTGTGGACCGCCGTCAACACGCCCGACCCGTGGATGGCGTTCTGGCACGCCGTCAACGTCCTCGCCGCCGACGTCTCCGGGTTCCTGACTTCCGCTGCCCGCCGCGGCGACAAGGTCTGGGGCTACGGCGCCTCCACCAAGGGCAACACTCTGTTGCAGTTCTTCGGGCTCGACTCGTCTCTCATCCAAGGGATCGCCGAACGGCAACCCCAGAAGTACGGGCTGCGTACCGTCGGCACCGACATCCCGATCTGGCCCGAATCGGCGATGCGTGCCGCCCACCCGGAGTATGCGCTCGTGCTGCCCTGGCAGTTCCTGACGGAGTTCACCAAACGGGAAGCCGCCTACCTCGCCGCTGGCGGCAAGCTGGTCGTGCCCTGCCCCCGCTTCGAGGTGATCGGATGAACGCGTGCGGTCGGGTGCTATGTTGGCCGAAATGTCCGACCATTGGATCGAACTGGGTGATGGGGTCCGGGCTGTAGTCGACGCCGCTGACCGCGAGTTGGTCGCCGGGTTCGTCTGGAAGCTCACGGCTCAGGGCTACGTGGCGGCGATGCGTGGGCAGATGTTCCTGTTCCTCCACCGTCTCATCGCTGGCGCTGGGCCTGATCAACGTGTCGACCATGAGAACGGCGACCCTCTCGACAATCGGACCTCCAACCTGCGCTTCGCGTCCAAGGCGCAGAACCGGGCCAACGCTGGGCCGAATCGCAAGCGGGGTCGCACCTCCCGCTACAAGGGCGTCTCGATCAAATCGCGCAACGGTGTTCACAATCGGTGGGTCTCCCACATTCACATCGACGGCCGCACGCGGTACCTGGGGGCCTTCGGAACGGAAGCCGAGGCCGCTGATGCCTACGATCGAGCGGCGGAGGCCGCGTGGGGTGAGTTCGCTCGCCTCAACAACGCCTCCGCAGAAGGGGGTTCCGTCGTGGCGGGTGAGCCTGCCGCACGATGAAGGTATATGTCTGGCCTGCCGACCTTTGGGCGTGCGGCCATTGAATGTCCGCCTGATCTGGCCTGCCCGCGCCATCCACGAGGCTCACCCTGACATCGAAGTCGTCATCAACGAACCCCGCAAGGACGCCGACACCGGGCTGCGTGTCATCATGAAAGGCGACGCCGTCATCGAAGCCCACTGCCCGGAGGACGCCGATCTGCTCGTGTTCCAACGGCCGACCGTCCCCGACGTCGCCGCCGCTATCCCGTTCTGGCGTGCCAAGGGTGTCGCCGTCGTCGTCGACCTCGACGATGATCTGTCCCACATCGATCCGGCCAATCCCGCGTGGGTGATGATGCACCCCGATCGGCGCTCGGGTCGGCTCTGGTCCTACGAGTCCGACTCCACCCGGCAACACATCGCTGAGATGGTCCTCACCCGGCTCCGTGCCGAAGGCCGCGATCCTGACGCCCTGTCCCAGTCCATGCTCAACCGGCTCGCCCTCGACCTGTACGTCAAGTTCCTCGGGTCGTTCCCTCGTCATTCGTGGCTCGCCGCCAAGGAAGCTGCCGCTTCCGCCACCCTCACCACCGTCTCCACGCCCGCCCTCGCCGGCCGCTACGGACGGGGGAACGCCCGGGTCATCGAGAACTACGTCCCGGCCCGGTTCCTTGACACCCCGCACGAGGACTCCGATCTCGTCGGTTGGCCCGGCTCCACCCACTCCCATCCCGGCGATCTCGCCGTCATGGGCGGCGCTGTCGCGTCTCTACTGCGCGACGGCGGCCGGTTCCTGGTCGTCGGTGACTCCACCGGGGCCGACCGTGAGCTGGGGGTGGAAGTCCCCATGACCGGTCCGATCGGGTACGACGGCTGGATCGAAGCCGTCGCCCAGCTCGGCGTCGGTGTCGCGCCGCTGGCGGAGTCCCGGTTCAACGAGGCCAAGTCCTGGCTCAAACCGCTGGAGCTGTCCGCGGCGGGGGTGCCGTGGGTTGCGTCGCCCCGCCCCGAGTACCAGCGTCTCGCCGCGCTCGGCTGCGGCGCGTTGGCTGCCAAGCCGAAAGACTGGCTGCGGGCGTTGCGGTCCCTCGTCCGGGACCCGGCGCTCCGTGCGGAGCAGTCGGCAGCGGGTCGTGAGGTGGCCGGCCGGTTGACGGTCGAAGGGAACGCCTGGCGGACGGCTGAAGTGTGGGCCGAAGCCGTCGAAATCGAGCGTGCCTGGCGCCCGCAGGCGGTTTCTGGGCGGTAAAGCTGCCCGGAGGGCCTCCAGGCCCCGGGAATCGGCGCTGAGCTACCGCTACGTGGGGTTCAGGGGCATCGTCCGGGACGCGTTTCCGTCCTCCCCGGTGTAGTTCCGGGGAAACGGCCGTAAACCGGCTCTCGCGGCCTCCACGGGGTGCTCCGTCTTCCAGTCGTGATGCGCCCGGCAGAGGAGCTGGACGTTCGCCGGGTCCAAGTGCCCTCCTGGGCGTACCCCGCGCTGGTCCCACTCGTCAGCGTCCAGTGGACCGCTACAGGCGATCTCGATCACTAGGAACTGTGCTCGGCATCGTGCGCCGTCCCTGGCGACGACCTCGGCGATCACCTCGTGCCGCGTCCGTTTCTCTCCGCGTCGCTTCGCCGACATTGACCGGAGTCGCCCTCCACGCTTCACGTCAATCGGTCGAGGTAGTAGCGGCAGGTGCGGCAGTCGTCCGGGAAGCGATGCTGATCGTCGGGCTCCGGGGTGGTGGTCGGTCTCGTGGCTTGCCCGCACAACGATGCGGCGAATCCGTCCCGCCAGAAGTGGGCGACGCTCTTGTTGACGTCTCTCCCTGTCTGAAACGCCCACCCGCCCGCCACAACCGTCATCGCCTCGCTCCCTTGCTGTTCAACTCGTCAGTCAGCCGCTCGACAGCGTTCGCAAGGTTAAACACCCACGTGTCGTTGTGATACCGCTGCCAGAAGGCTGGGGAACGCGTCCAACCGAACGGTGCCAATGCAGCGGCCATCTTCTGCTCAGCCTCATTCATCGCTGAATCCTCCATGACTCCGGTGGTACCACCCTCAGTCGGCGGGCATGATCCGGGGGCACCCACGGGCCTTCACCCGTGGGTGCCTCCCGGCGGATCGGCTGCCGACGACCGATCCACAAGGTGAACGCCATCCAGCACGTCCAACCGGTGAGGACGGCTCCGGCTGCGCACACGACGACGTCGGTCCGGGTCATGGCCGCTCGTGCATCGGTGGATCGAACACGACGGGCGGGACGTGCTCGCCCTCAGGGTCGGGTGGCCTGCGCTGTGGCGGTGTCCGGTTGAACGCTGCGGTGCCAGCCAGGAACGCCTCCAACCGACTCGTGCAGCTCGGACACAAGTGCTTCACGTACGGCACCACGGGTACGGCGTCGTTGCCGGTGTTGGTGATCACCGACAACGACGTCCACCCGGACGGCAACCGGTGCCCCTCCCCATCCGGTGCCGCTTCCAGGTTCACCGTGTGATGGCTCAGGTCGCACTCGATGGGTGGCGGTCCGATCACGGCCAGTTCCCCAAGTCCTGCTCCATCGTCACCCTCGCCACATGCCCGGTCCCGGGCTGGCCGGGGACGACGTGCACCTTCCCGACGATGACCCACCGATGCTTCTGCTGAATCCGGACGGCGCCAGCCAGTTGGTCGAGCGCCTCGGAGGGTGTTTCTCCGTTGCGCTCAACGAGCTGGTTCGCTATCACGCTCATCGCCGGTTCCGTGCCATCGCCAACAGGACCGCCCCGGCCGTGATCATCAGCCCGGCTGCCGCTCCGAGCGCCCAATCGTTGGCCCCGGTCTCCGGCAGCGCGCCCCGAGGTTCTGGCGGTTCCGTGGTCGAGGGCCGTCCCGGGTCGGTCGTCGAGGAGTTGCCGGGCGGCGATGTAGACGTCGTCGGTGCGGTGGTGGTCGGGGCCGTGGACGTCGTGGTCGATGGCTCGCTGGAGGTTGTCGAGGATGTCTCGACGGACGAGGACGTAGTCGGTGTCGATGTCGTCGTCGAAGTTGATGACGAGTCCGGCACGCTCGTCGTCGTTGACGTCGTCGGGACCGATGACGAGGTGGAAGTCGTCGAGGTGGAGGTGCTCGCCGGGCTCGTGGTGCTCGTGGTGCTCGACGTGTCCGGCGTTGACGTTGTCGTGGAGGATGCACCAACCGTCGTCGTCGTGTTGCCCGGAGCAGTCGTCGTGGTGCTCGTTGTCGTTGATGTCGTCACTCCTGTCGTGGTGGTCCCGTAGGACTTCGGGCAGATGTCGTAATGCGACGTGCCGTGCCCGTTGTAGCTCGCCGGCACGTCGTACCCGGCCGGCTGGAAACCGATGTTGTAGTGGTCGTCACCGGCCTTGATGTAGACGACGCCGGCCACCGACGTGTTCACCGTGTGGGCCTGATCCTTGACGAGACCGGTGCAGTCCGGGTGGTGGACGTCTCCGGCGTTGACGACGGTGTTGATGCCGATGCCGAATGAGGCGGCGGCGAGGGCAACGCAACCGAAGTTACGCATGGTCTTGTTCACGTGTGTTCTTTCTGGCTGGGGGTTTGATTCGAGGGGGGTCAGCCCGCGTGTAGCGGGACGATGTTGTAGACGCGCCACCGGACCGTCCACGAGCCTGTCTTAGTCGCTGTGGAGCGGTGTCCAGCCACGACGTACGCGCCCGTGATAGTTACGCGGGTCCCGATGTTCGACTGGAACGTCACCCTCGCCGCGTGGATGCCGGTGTCGCACACGACCCAACCGGCCGCCGAAACTGACCCGTTGATGTAGCCGAAGTCGCAATGCGCCGAGTGCGCCGATGCTGCTCCCTCCGTGGCGAGGGTGAAGAGCATCGCTGCGGCCACGGTGGCTGCTCTCATCTTGTTCTTCATGGGGTTCTCCATTCTGGTTTGGCGGGGCATCATCGTTCCTCGGTGAGGGTGATATCGGTGAGGGTGATCGGTGGACCCCACGTGTACCCGATGTGCGGACGGGTCGCGGCGTCGACTGATGTCTCGTTGCCGTCGTCGTCGACCCATCGGTTCACGAGGAGTTGGGAGCCGTCGGGGAACGTCCCGACGTAGATGCGTCGCCGCTCGCTCATCAGTACCCTCCCGGCAGTTTCAGCTCGACGGTCACGCCGTAGCCCTTCGCGGCGTTCTCCCGCAGCGACCGGGTGATGCCCTCGGCGAACTCGCCGGCCTGACGGCGGAACGCCTTCCGCAGCTCCTCCTCGATGAGCGGGCTCTCCTCGATCACGAGGCGCTCCACGGCCGCTTTCGTGGCCGCACGGATCGCCTCAGCGACCGTGTGCTTCAACCACGTCGTCTTGGACTTCTTGTAGTCGCGGCCGACCTCGATCTCCTGGTTGAGTGCCGCGGCGACGAGCGCACCGATCATCTCGTCACCGGCCAAGGCCGCAGCGACGGATGCTTCGATGCGGGCGTTGACCGCCGCGGCGATGGTCGCGTTCAAGTCCAGCGCGGTCGGATCGGTGGTGCTCATGTCGTGGCCTCCTGTAGGGATGGCTGCTCGTCGGGCTCGGTGGCGTCTACGGCGTCCGCCAACGGACCGGCCAACTTCCCGGCCGCCGCGATCTGCCCAGCAACCCAACTCGCTGCCGCCTCAGCGTCCGACGCCAACAAGTCGGCCGGCTTCCGCCCGAACTTCGCCACGAAATCGCGTCGCACTCGGACCCGATCCTCCTCCGTCGGCAACGAACCGATGGCCGCCCGGATCGCCTCCACCTGCACCGTCGAAATCAGTGGGGCTCCCGTCGCCAACCAATCGGCCAACGCCTCCCCCATCTCGTACGACCGGCCCGGATGGAACACCGTCCCCATCAACCCCGGGATGCGCGACTTCGTGACCTCTGCCCGGTTCGACAAGTCCATCGACACGATCAAGTCGAACTCGTACTCGATGCCCGACCGCTGCTCCGGCGCCATTCCCTTCTTCGTGACGGTCGACTTCCGGTTGCCCTTCGTGTCGGTGTTCTCCTCCATCGCGTACTCCATCTTGGAGCGCATCGTGCAAATCAGGTGGCACCGGCACTGCACGATCGAATACAGCAAGAACCGTTGGGGTGGGGTGCCTTCCTGCCATGCCGTGAACCCGTTGAACCCCTTCAACCTCGCCTGATCAACGATGTCCAACGTGCCGCCCTCCCCCACCCAGTAATGGGTGAGCGAATCGACGATGAGGACGCCGTCCTCCCCAATCTCGTCGGGTGCCCGGTTGATCAGCTCGGCCAGTCCGACCGGGTTGTACGGCGCCGTCAAGTCCAACCGCTTGAAGGTGTACGGCGGATCGAAGAACCGGTCCCGGTCGAGGCTCTCACCGGGGGCCGGCGCATACCTCAACGAGGATCGGTGCTCGGTGTCCCCCAACGCCACCGTCCCGTTCGGCCCGGCGAGGATGCGTGCAAACTGCAACGCTGTCCACGTCTTGCCTGCCCCGGTGGGGCCGTCGATCGCGGCACGCAGCTTGATCTGTTCGCGTACCGCTTCCTGAAAGAGTGCTGGCATCGGATTCTCCTGTTCACACGTTTGCTGTTAAACCTGGATTATAGCTGACGGGTGTTTATGCGACCCGGTCAAACCAGTCGGGCCAGATCTCGGCCGGGTGCGCGCCCGCCGCAATCGCTGCCCTGTCGGCGAACACCTCAGGGAACACTCCCGTCGCCCGCCACTTCTGCACGGTCGTCCGTGTCACCCCCGCCAGCTTCGCAACTTCTCTCGCCGTGACGGGGCCGTCCGTCGTCGGCCGCGTCGCCGCCAAGTACTTCTCCAAAGGCTGGTACGGCCAGGCCGGGTCCCACCGCCCCATCGAAGCCTTCGTGGCCGTCATGGCATCAACGGCCTGACGGTCGCCGCAATGTGCTCGGGCACCACCTCGACGCCCGGCACGAGACCGCCACCGCTGTCCATCACCGCCGACCCCACGATCGACGTGACGTTGTACCCGGTCATCCGCGACTGGATCGCCAACAACCGATCGATGGCCTCGTCCCGGTCGACGATCGGTGGCTCCAGCGGAATCTCCTCCACCTCTCCCGTCACCCGCTCGATCGCCCGGAACCCGACCACCACATCCCTGATCGCCCAAGAGTCTCCCACCTCCGACTTCAAGAATCGACACTCGATCCGCACCGCCTGCGGAGCATGCGACTTCGCCCACTCGATGACAGCGTCCTCGGCGACCACCTCAATCTTCGGTGGGCTCCGCCTCGTAGCGACCGTCCCATGCGCCAACGCCTGCGACTTCACCCGATCCGTCCGCACCTCCAACGCCCACTCCGCCAACCGATCCTCCAACCAATCCGCGCTGCCGCCCATCCGCCGCTTGGCGTCCTGCCACAACCGGATCTGATCGTCGTAGTCCTGCTGCCGGCGACGTGCCTCCGCCACCACCCGCATCGCCCAATCAGCCTCACCGATGTTCGTGATCCGCCACGGCTCCCGGGCCTGATCGGATGGAAGGTCGTCATGCAGGTAGGCAGCAATCTCCGCCAGGACTGCGTCCTCGTCCACGGGCCGCGGCGGCTCCGCCAAACGCTCCAAATCCATCACGCCTCCAAGACGATGCGCTCGTGGTCGGGGTGGAAGATCGCCATGAAGGCGTCGAGTTCGGCCTGCTCCTGCCGTCTCGTCTTGCCGTCGTAGGGGTCCGGTGGGCGAGCGTCCGTGAGAATCGCTCGGGCGGCGCGGGCTCGTTCCATCTGGTCAGGGCTGTCACTCATGCCGTGAACTATAGCCCGATAACAGAACCGGGGTTAAAGTTCGCCCCGGCCTCCCAGCGCGGCGGGCTCTGGTGGCCGGGGCTAAACTTCACGGTTGCGACGCCGAAGGTGGCTCACTCTAGCCCCCTCCGGCACCGAACTGGAGGAATTGCATGAGTATCGAGTCCGTCAGCCGGGCACTCAACATCGTCGACGACCAACTCACCCCCATTCAACGTCTCGTCCTCATCGGCATCGCCAACCACGACGGCGACGGCGGAGCCTGGCCCTCCAAAGCCACCCTCGCCCGCTACGCCGGCATCACTGAGAAATCCGTCCGAATCGCGCTTCGCGCCCTGGAATCGCTCGGCTACATCACCACCGAAATCAACGCTGGCGGCTCCAAAGACACGCCCGGCGACCGCCGCCCCAACCGCTACACCATCCACTTCGACGGGGGTGCCTCCCGCGCCCCCCCGTCCAACTCAACGGGGGTGCCTCCCGCGCCCCCCCGCGGGGGTGCCTCCGACGGCCCGACGGGGGTGCCTCCCGCGCCCCCCGAACCGTCCTATGAACCATCCTTAGAACCGTCCTCCTCTAACACTCTTTCCGGTTCTTGCAACGGTGACGGCGAACTTGTGCTCGTGGATGTTGAAGCACCCCCCCGGCCACCGTCGTTCGAGGAGTTCTGGAAGCTCTACCCGCGCAAGGTCGGCAAACGTGCAGCCGAGCTGGAATGGGCGCGTGCGGTGAAGCGTGCTCCTGCGGAGGCGATCATCGACGGGCTCCAAAGGCGGGTCGTCTGGTGGGAGCAGGCCGCGACGAAACCACAGTTCATCGTGCATCCGTCCACGTGGCTGCATCAGGACCGGTGGAATGACGTTGAGGCGTTGCCGGCGCGCACCGGCCGCCTGTCGCTCCCCGAGCAGGCCCGTCGGGATGTTGCCCGGGCTCTTGCCGGCGAGGGTTCACCTGGGCCAGAGTTCGGTTCTCGTCCGCTGCTCGGCATCAAGCCGGCGCTGCCCACCAACGCCATTGAAGGGACTACCCAATGAACCGTGCCGCCGAAGCCAAAGCCCTCTACCGGGCCAACATGAGTCTCGCCATCAAGAACCTCCGCTACATGTACGAGCCCCGCCCCACCCCCTGGACAGGGCAAGACGAGGTGATGCAGGATCAAACCACGGATCTGTGGCTCGACATCATGCAGGGCTCCGGTGTGTCCATCGAGGATTTCCGTGATGCCGGAACGGCTTGGATGGCCGGTGACGGCGCCGAGTACTTCCCGTCGCCGATGGATCTGCTCCGTATCATCGCCAAGGCCCAACGGTCGGCTGGCGGTGGGCACCGCTACCCCGAGTGCATCTCCCAGTGCGACGGGTCCGGCTGGATCAAGGCCGATGACGGTCGCCTGTCGCCGTGTGGCCGCTGCAACGCTGCCCTGGCGGAGGTGTTCTCCGAGCCCGGCAAGCTGCGCCAGTGGTTGGATGACACTCCGCTCAGCGCCCTCGATGTCGGTGTCGATGCCGTGCGCGGGATGCTGCGTTGGACGGATCGCCCCGCTCTGGATTCGCCGTGCTCCGAGTTCCCTGAGCCTCCGGTGCCGCCGGCTACTGGGCTCGCCATCGCCAAGGCAGCGTACGAGGAGCAGTGTCGGGAGGCTGAACGGGTGCCGGATCTGGAGTGGTTCACCGGTTCGCTGACTCGGGCTCTGGGCCGTCCGGTGCCTGAGGCGCCGGTCGACTTCTAGCCCGGGTAATTGTGCTAACGTAACCGGGTATGACAACTCCAGCCGATTCCCCCACCTACGACATTGAGTCTGACAACTTCCGAGACAACGTGCCCAACCCCCCGGTGGACGTGCTCGACCTCGGCAAGATGAAGGCGGACCTGGAAACCAAGCGCGACTGGCTCCTGGGGCAGATCAAGAACCATCAGGAAATCCGGGCGCGGGCCAACACTGCGATCCAACACCTGCGGGGCGAGCTGGAAACGACGGAGCGGGTCCTCAACTCTCTCACCCCCCGCAAGCGGACGCCTCGAACCCCCGCCAAGACGTGATCGAGTTCATCGTCCTCGGTGTGCCGGTCCCTCAGGGCAGCAAAGTTCCCGGCGTCACCAAGACCGGCCGCCGGTTCGTTCGTGAGGCCAATCCGAAGACGAAGGCGTGGCGTGTCGACGTCGCCGATGCCGCCCGGGAGCAGGCCGCTGTGCATGGCTGTCTCGACGGGCCGCTGCAACTCTGGTTGACGTTCCGCTTCCCGATGCCTCCCTCCCGGCCGGCGAAGGTTCGTGCCGCCGGGGTCGCCTACAAGGACACTGCCCCGGACCGTGAGAAACTGGCTCGTGCGGTCGCCGACGCGTTGAAGGCTGGCGGGCTGATCGTCGATGATGCCCGGATTGCCGTCGGTCACGTCTGTAAATTGGAGGTGTGGCAGCAGTGGACCGGCGTCATCATCAAGCTCGACCGGCTCGAACCGTACCCGTCCGGCGCCTTGAACCTGGAACACGTGCTCGCCGAATCTCCGCCGCCGCTTCATCCGAATCCTGAGGATTACTGCACATGGTCTCACTGCGCCATGCGTCCCGCCCTGTGGATTCGCCAAGGCCACTCCGGTCCGGTCTGCAAACTTCACCGCTCATGACTCCGACCTGTCGCCGCTGTGGTGAGCCGATCATGTTCGCCCTCACCGACCGCAAGAAACGGATGCCGCTCGATCCGGTCCCCGATCCCGCCGGCAACGTGTACGTCCGCTGGGAGGGCGGCAAGATGCGCTGCACCGTCGTCTCCGCCGAACATCCCAACCCCGAAGGCGTCGCCCATCTCCCCCACTTCGCCACTTGCACAGCCGGTCGCCGGTGATTGACGGGTCGTGGTCGCTGGTCGACTGGTACCTGTATCTCGTCGGACTATCCATCATCGCCGCCGTGGTCGCCCACATCCACCACCACCGCCGTGGGTGAGTATCACGAGTGGCGGTGGCGGACGCTGCACAAGGAATGGAAGCTCCCGTCGCATCGGGTCGTCCACTACTGGGCAGCCAACGGGGTGTTCGGCGACGGACGTCGCAACGTCGGCTCCGGCAACAGATTGTGGTTCAGCGAACAGGAGTTGGATCAGTTGGAAGCGTTGGCCGTCCTCACCAACGCTCTCCAGAAGCTCGGGTTCAACGGGCTCCCGATCCCGGTGGTCAAGGCGTTGTGGTCGGCGTTCAAGGAAGGCAAGCGGGGAGCCGTGGTGGAACTGGACGGCGTGTCGCTGGTGGCGGAGCTGCGAGACCGTGGCTGATCCTGCGCTCCGGCAGGTGTTCATCGCCTGCAACAAGTTCTGTATCACCCGCGCCGACCGTCTCGAATGGGCTTCCATCGTCCTCAACTGCAACGTCGAATCGTTCAACCAGCTCGGCCCTGTCGAGTGTGCCCGTCTCGTCGACGCTGCCAACGGTGCCGTCTACATGGCTCGCATCTGCATCGAACGTGTCAACGGTGACCGAATCTGACGACTGCATCCACGGACTCGGCCCGGTCGCTGCCTGCGTTATCTGCAATGGTCGCGCTCAACGGGAAGCCACGGCGGCCGCCCGGATCATTGCGCGCTGGCCTGCCCGCTATCCAGGCACCTGCTCCATCTGTCGTCAAGACATCGCCCCTTGTGAACCGATGGGCAAGAGGGCCAGTACGTGTGCCGGTGCTCTCTGTGAATCCGTCGCCCACTGTCTATAGTGCGCTAACGTAAATCCCTAAACCCGATCACGGAGGTACCCGGTGGGGCAACTACACAAGTTCGAGGGCCGCGACACTGTCGAATGCAAGGTCAAGGTGACCAACGCCGGTGACGGTCTCTCGGAAGCCATGAAGGTCACACCCGACGAGCTACGGCTCGGCCAGAAGGTCTACCTCGTCATCGAAGGCGAGGTCACCAGGGTCACCCTCCAACCTGCATCCGAGGGACGTGGCCTGATCCGTGTGCAATCCATCCGTGCCGGCGTCGCCACCCTCGTCGAAGAGTCCCTCGTCAAAGAGGTCCTCGACGAGCAACGCATCGCCATCGAGGAAGCGTCCGGCGTGCTCCGCTTCCCCGCCCCCGATGAGGCTGCGGAGGCCTGATGCCCGAGTCCAACGGCCGCACCCGGGAACAGGAGGCTGTCCTGACCCGGATGCGCAAGCTGAACGAGCGGCACCGCAGGGCGGTCGCCACGGAGGAGACGTTGCGTGTGCAACGCGTCCACATGTATCGAGAGGGTCGGGCGTTGGCGCCTCCGTTGACGTTCGATGAGATTGCTGAGGCGTTCGGTCTCACCGCCGCCGCCGTGCAGCAAACCCTCAACAAGGCTGACAACCCGAAGCCTCGGGGCAAGCCCGGCCGACCCCGTGGCTCCAAAGCCAAAGCCCGACGCTGACACCCACAGCCCCGCCCGCTGGTCATGCCCCTCGGCATCTATGGCGGTTGACGCTGACACTGCCTGTCTACAATGGGGGTTATGAAGTCGGTTAGCTCTCGTGCCGCCAATCGCAAGTACATGGCTCGGAAGCATCGGGAAGTTCGGACCTGGTTGAACGAGTACAAGGTGGCTCGCGGTTGTGCGGATTGCGGGTTCCGGGAGCACCCGGCGGCGCTTGAGTTCGATCATCCACCTGGGGTCACCAAGGACGCCACCACCGACGGTGGTGCTTACCAGTGGAGTTGGTCCAAGGAGCGGATTCTGGCGGTGCTGGACCTCTGTGAGGTTGTGTGTGCTAACCACCACGCCATACGAACGGCTGAACGTGGCTACACGGGAGGGCGGGGGCGCAAGCGTGGTAATGAACGGGCTGGGGTGCCGACCCCGGCTCTCTGGTAGGGGTTATGGAGACAGCGACGTACTCGTTGCGTGACTATCAGTCTGAGGCGCTCGACCGGGTAGAAGCTGCCGCTGCCCGTGGTGTCCGCCGCCAGCTCGGTGTCGCCGCCACCGGGCTCGGCAAGACGTGCATCTTCGTGGCGCTCGCACGCCGGCTCGGGGTCCGCACTCTCATCGTCGCTCACCGTGATGAGTTGATCGAGCAGGCTGCCGCCCGGGTCCGTGAGTGGTGGCCCGACGCCGACATCGGCATCGTCAAGGGTGACCGTGACGAGGTGGCCAACCGTGTCGTCGTTGCGTCGGTGCAGACGTTGTCCCGCCCCAACCGGCTCGCTCGGCTGCTCGCCCCCACTCTCATCGACGAGGCTCCGTCGTTCGGGCTCGTCGTCATCGACGAGGCGCACCATGCCGCCGCCAAGTCGTACCGGTCCGTCATGCACGGGTTACGTTGTGACGAACCGGATGGGCCACTCCTCCTCGGTGTCACCGCCACCCCCGACCGTGGCGACGGCAAGGGCCTGGATGATCTGTTCGACGAGATCACCTGGTCCTATGACATCCGTTGGGGGATTGCTCGCGGGTTTCTGTCCGATCTGCGTGGGCTCCGTGTGCAGATGCAAGCCGATCTCGGCGATTTGAAGGTGCGTGGCGGTGACTACGACGTCGGTCAGGCCGGCCAGATGTTGGAGGAAGCTGACGCGCCGAACCTGATCGCTCGGGCCTGGCTCGAACACGCCCGGGGTCGCCGCACTCTCGTGTTCACCCCGACCGTATCGACTGCCGCTCAGGTCGAAGCTGCGTTCGCTGCGGTCGGTGTCCGCGCCGGCCACGTGCACGGCGCCATGCCCCTCGACGAACGGCGTGCCGTGCTCGCCTCCTACGCCCGTGGCGACCTCGACGTCCTCGCCAACTGCATGGTTCTCACCGAGGGCTACGACGAGCCTCGCACCGACTGCATCATCGTCGCCCGTCCCACCAAGTCCCGTGCGCTCTACACGCAGATGGTCGGCCGCGGCACCCGCGTCCACCCGGAGAAGCAGGACTGTCTCGTCGTCGATGTTGTCGGTGTCACCGACCAGCATGATCTCGTGACGATCCCGTCGCTGTTCGGCATCGAGCAAGCCAACCGGGTCTGGGCCGACGGCGAAGCGATGACGGTCACCGAGGCGCTCCGTGAGCAGGTTGAGCGGCACGAGCGTGAGGGCCGGCTCCTGGCTGCCGAGGCGCGGCTGTTCGACAAGGTCCGGTCGTCCGGCAAGATGGCCTGGGTCTCCGCACACTCTCCGGGTGAGCTGCGCCGCTACGAGCTGAGCATCGGCGCCACGGAAACCGCTGACGACGGCAGCCGCATCTTCGAGCGGTTCGTGCTCGTTGAGCGTGAGCCTGACGTGTGGCGTGCCGGTCATCAGCGCGGCCGGGACAAGCGAATCCTGGTCGATGCCGTCACCCTGGAGATGGCGCAGGGTGTCGCCGAGGATATGGTTCGCCGGTCGGGTGGTTCCGGGCTCGCTGATCTGAATGCCCGCTGGCGGCAGGCCCGGCCCTCCAAGGCGCAACGGGATCGACTCAGCAAGTGGGGCATCCACATCCCGCCTGGCTGCACCAAGGGGGAGGCGTCCGACCTCATCGGTCAGTACATCGCCCGGAAGCGTTCCGCTCGGGCTGGCTAATCCTGCTAACGTTACTGGGGTGCTTACCCCCATCGCCCTCTACTACCGTGTTGACGAGGACGGTTCCACACCTGCTCACGTCAAGTTGTCGGTCTATGTCGGTCCGGTCGACGGCACCAAGGCGTTCACTGGGACGTTGACGTTGCAACGGGAGGAGTTCGCTCGGCTGTTCCGTCCATCGGCTCGACTCATGCCGATCTCGGTTGAGTCGTCTCCTGATGTCGGTTCGGGTGGGCCGGTGTCACCGAATCTGCCTCCGGTCGCCGCCTACACGCAAGCGATGGGCGGCCACCACCAATGAGTGCGGGGCGATTGTTCAACCTGATCACAGTTCATTGCTTCGCGTGCCCGCATGTTGTCCAAGCGGTCACGCCAGACGAGGCGCATGACCTGATGGAACGCCACTACACCGAACGGCACGCCGTGTTGATCCGTCGCCTGGTCTCGACGTGACTGCCATCGTGTTCCGGCCGTTGCCGGCATGGACCGATCCCGTCACCGCGCCCCGCCGCTCCCACAACTTCAAGGCAACCTGGACCAGCACGCTCACCAAACTCCGTACCGAGGTCGAGAACCTCTCCGCCACCTGGGACGGCGGCACCATCGTCCTCCAGGTCCAAGCCGACGAATCAGCGATGCGCCGCGACGGCGGCATCCGCGCCGACGCCCGTGTCCGCTCGCCTGGCGTGGTCGTCTCGTTCGACTCCCGCCACGGGCCGCTCCGCTACGCCTGCGACACCTTCACCGACACCTGGTACGGCCAGGCCCCGGGTTGGCAGGCCAACGTCCGAGCGATCGCTCTCGGGCTCGAAGCGCTCCGAGCGGTGGATCGGTACGGCATCGCTGGTCGTGGTGAGCAGTACGTTGGGTTCACTCAGCTCGCCCGCCCGATGGGGCCGGTCCTGTCCGTTGATGATGCTGGCGCGTTCCTGCTCCGCTTCCAGCACCACCCCGGTGAGTTCACCCGTGACGCTCTACGTCGCACCGAAGTCCGCACCGTCCTGTATCGGCGTGCCGCCGCCAAGCTGCATCCTGACCGCAACGGCGACGCTGACGAGTTCCGTCGCCTCACCGCCGCCCACCAACTACTCAAGGAGACCTGGGGATGACCGACCCAATCAAGGCTGGCTGGACCACCCACGGACATGCCATCCCCGGCGTGCCGCAGTACCCACTCGACCGCCCAACCAACATCGCTCGTTGTGGCGGCCCGGGCCTCTGCAACGCCTGCGCGGTCGAGGCCGCCGGCTACGTGAGAGCCTCAACGCCCGACACTCCGCCAGCCAATCCCATCGGGGCCGCCCTCATGTCGATGGGCGACTTGTTCTCCGGGTTCGTCGACCTCGCCACTGGCACCCGCAAGCAACTCATCGAGGCCGGGTTCAGTGAGTCCGCCGCCGACGACATCGCTTCCGAGTTCCTCGTGCAAAGTATCCGGATGGCGTTCTCCTCGATCGGCAAGAAGCAGGAGCGTCCTCCGTCGTTCCTCGATCTGCTCCGCCGCCCCAAAGAATAAAAGGGTTTACTTCCGTTACACCCCTCGTCTATAATCAGGGTTGTTAACCACCACCGAACCCTGAGAGGGGAACCAATGCATCAGTCCCTGCGCCACGAACACGACATGGGCACGATCACGGGACGTCTCCGTGACGTCGCCGCCGCCGCTGTCGATGTCGTCGCCCCATCCACCGCCATCGACCACGCTGCCGGAACCATGACGCTCACTGAGCCGATCTTCACTGAGGACGGCGCCTACACCGAGGTGCCCATCGAGTTCACCCGGACCGCCCTCCGTCAGCAAGCCGACCGGTTCGACATCCCCCTGAAGTACGTCGACTTCCTCGCCGCGCATCAACCCGGCCTGCTCATCACCAACCTCAACGAGCGTTCCCGTGCCACCAACAAACCCACCCTCTACCGGATGCTCCGCCAGGACCCAGGTGACGGCGGATCGGTGTGCAAGGTGCGGGCCACACTGTCCAACGGCTACCAGGCGATCGACAACCTCGACGTCCTCACCGCCGCCGTCCGTGGCGCTGCCCGCGCCAACATCGACATCGGCGGCTGCCACGTCGAAGGTGACTGGACTGACGACCGGTTCCGTCTCTGTATCGCCATCCCACAGATCGCCGTCGCCGCGCCGGAGCTGCTCGGCGACTACCGCTCCCCGTGGAGCGACACCGGCTACATGCCGCCCGGTCTCGTCGGTGACCATCAGGTCGGTGATGTCATCTGGGCCGGCCTGGAAATCTCCAACTCCGAGACCGGTGGCGGTGCCGCCTCCGTCGCCCCCCGTGCGTTCATCCTCCGTTGCCGCAACGGCATGGTCCGCAAGGCCGACATGATCCGCTCCGTCCACCTCGGCGGCCGCCTCGACGAGGGTCTCGTCGTCTGGTCGCAGGACACCAAGCGGAAGTCGCTGGAGTTGGTCGAGTCCCGCATGGCCGACGCCGTCAACCAGTTCTGCTCCGAGGACTACCTCCGTGGCCTCATCACCGAGATGGGCAAGGCGAAGGGTGTCGAAGTCGCCAACGTCACCAAGGCGATGGAGGTTGCCCAGGTCAAGCTGGGGTTCACCGATGAGGAGGTTGACGCCGCGCTGAACTGTTTCGTCAAGTCCGGCGACGTGTCGGTGTTCGGGCTCGGCCAGTCGTTCACTGCCGCCGCTCAGACGGTGTCTGATGGTGATCGCCAGACCGAGATCGAGCAGTCGTTCTGGGACGTCATCGCCCGGCCGCACGAGTTCGCCGGCACCTGATGCCCGCCGCTCGCCCCCGCTCAGGTCCGGAGCCTGAGCGGGGTCCCGCCGCCGAGGCGAAGGAACTGCTGCTCGGCTGTCTCCGGTTCGCTGCCCGCTATCCCGACGGTGGCCTCAAGCTCGGCGTGCCACCCGTCCCGTACGACCCGGAAGTCGACGATCGCGATCCGATCGGGTTCCAGCCGCCGCCCGACCTGCCTCACTCGCCAGGCTGGAACCAGGTGTGGAACACCATCGTCACTCTCGACGACGCCGATGTCCGCTGCGAGGGTGCCGTGCTGGATCGGGATGCGGCCGTCGCTGCGTTGCGTGCCATCGTCGATGCCGGGAGCGCGACGAATCTCATCCTTGCGGTGATCGCCGCCACCCGACTCATCGACAAGTGGGATCAGGAATGACGTACATCCCGATCCCCGGTCAACCTGACCCGCGTCTCCACCAACTCACCCACCGCTCGTTCACCGACGGGGCGTTGACTCCGGCTTGCACGTGCGGCTGGTGGTCCCCTCGCCGTGAGCACGCCGACTTTGAGCGCCACCTCGCTCGGGTCCGTCAGGCTGAGCCGTCATAACCATGCCCGCCCTCTCCCTCGATCAGCCGTGGGCCAGCCTCATGTTCACCCCGCAGCCGTGTCCCGCTGGGCACCTGCCATCCAGCCGATCGGCGATTACTGGGTCGACAGCAACGGACGTCTGTTCCGCCGCGGTGCAAGCGTCGGCGCTCTGTTGCCGCTCGGTGCGGTGATCGGGTCGTGCCGCATCACCGCCAGCCTCCCCGTCGTCGCCGCTGGCCCCACCGCTCCTGAGCAAGTCGTCGCTCTCCATGCTTCGGGCGTCGTCGTCGTCGCCGCCAACCCTGGCTTCGGTCACGCCTTCGCCGCCCTCTACCCGCCTGGCCTTGCTCTCGACGAACACAGTACTGATGTCACCGATCAGGTGCCGTACGGCGATTTCACGCCGGGCCGATGGGCGTGGATCATCGAAGACGCCAAACCCACCACCAAACGCTGCCCGACGTGTCTCAACCAGTTCGAGGGGCGCATGCCTGGGTACTACTACGGCTCGAACTGGGATTGGGTTCCGTGCCAGACCTGCGGCGGCGCCGGCCGCTGCGAGCCGATCCCGGCGAAGGGCCATCAACGTATCTTCAACTGGAGGCCGCATTGAGCGATGCCCGCTACTCGAACTGCCCGTCGACTTGTGAACCGGGCCTCACCGAGACCCGTCGCCCCGGACGTCCTCGCCGGATGCGTCTCGACGAGTGCCACACGATCCACACTCTGCTCCGGGTGCCGACCTGGACGCTCGTGTTCGCCGGCCGCCGCGTCCGTAATTGGGGGTTCTACATCCCCGGCCGGTACGTCCACCACAGAACTATCGCCAGCTCGGCCGGCGAGAGTTGACCGTCCAAGAGGACGGCAACGTGATTCACCGTGGCTGAGCGCTACCTCAAGATCGTCGAACGTGTCCCCGATCTGCCGGCTGCCTGGGCGTTCCATCATGGGTGCCCTGGACGAGGTGCGTGAGCCCCGCGTCGAGATTGTCCCGACGTGGTCGTCTGAGGACGGGTTCCGCCAATGCTTCTACGACGTCGTCGTCAGCGGCACCCCCGTCACCGAACCAGAGAAATAGGGGTTTACTTCCTGACACCCCTCGTCTATAATCGGTGTTATGACCACCACCCCCGCCTTGCTGTGCCGGGTCTGCGGACTCGCCTCCACCGACCCCGACATCGAAGTCTCAACGGCCTTCGCCTCCGACACCCTCTGCCAGGGCTGCGCTGACGGCGATGCGCTCGGTGCCGAGTGATGGACGCCACCCTCCGTCTCCTCGCCTCCCTGTTCACCGACTGCCTGTCGGCCGGTGTCCGGTCCGATGATGTCGCCACGGCTGTCAAGTGGACGCTCGCCAACGGTGGCCTCTCTGAGGCCCAAGCCATCGGCCACATCCGTGTCCTCCAAGGCAGGCTCGCATGACCTTCACCGAATCCACCTCCGCCATCACCCGCATCGCTCAACTGCAAGGCCACCTGCTCGACCACACCGGTCACGTCGCCCGTGGTCAAAACCCGCGACGACGTCCGTATCGACCTGGACGAGATTCAGCGGTTGCGTGCGTTGGTCGGCTGGAAGCCTCTCGACATGGATGGCCGCTGGAAGCGGAGCCGCTCATGAACGCTCCCGCTGCCTGGTCCCTCGACGACGCCCCTGAGGCACATGAGGACTTCTGCGACGTCTGCGACGCTCCCGGTCACACGCTCGCCAATTGCCTGCAACCCGACAACGGAGGACCGTTCTGATGGCCGCACAACCCTTGTTCCGTGCCCGCAAGCTCGTCAACGGCATGGAGTACGACGTGTTCCCCCGGTCGGCGCTCGCCGAAGCCCTGGGCGACGCCGATCCCGGCGACCAAGCAGTAGTCGACGGCTACCTTTACGAAAGGTTGGAGGACTGATGGCCGACAAGCTGGAGGCCGGCTGGGCGTTCCCCGCCCGCGCCCGCAAGGCCCACTACTTCCCGGCCGGCGATCTCATCTCGCTGTGTGGCCGCTGGATGTTCGCCGGTCCCCGCAATGATGACGGTCTCGACTCCCCCGATGACTGCGCTGCGTGCCGCCGCTGTCTCAATGACAAGCGGGCGCAGGAGCAAGGGTTCGCCTCCGCTCGACATCAGACCGACGTAACGCTGCGGGCTCGCCCGTGAGCACCGTTCCACGATCGGTGTATAATTGGGGTTATGACTACTGTTCAAGAGACCGCTGTCGCTGAGGCCCGTGCCCGCAAGGCCCACCGCCTCGTCGCTGCCCTCGTCGCAGCTGGCGCCACCGTCGACGACCTCGACCTGCCCGACTTCCCGTGGGATGCCGCTGTTGCCGCTGCCGGCGTCAACCCTCCCTCCGACCTCACCAAGGACCTCGTGCGTCATCTGCTCGGTGTGCTGGAGGCGGAGCGGCACCCCGCCGATCCGTTCGCCGGTCTCTAGAACACGAAGGTTAAATAGGGGTTTACTTCTGCACCACGTTCCTCTATAATCAGTGTTATGACCACCACCAAGTTCACCGCCCGGCACGCCCGCTGGGACGCCGATATGAACGCTGAGCGCGCTGCTGGCGATGCCGCCAAGGCTAAGGCCGACGTGCTCACCGCCGAACTAGGTCGTCCCGTTCACGCCGAACCCGTCTGGTCCATGGCCTCCAGTCCCCGCATCCTCCGCTACCAGTTCGTCCTCACCGACGAATCGGTCCCCGTTCCCCAACCAACAACCCAAGGAGAAACAGCATGAATCCAGAACAGTTCACCGTCACCAAGGTTGCCTCCCGCAACTACAACGTCCTCGACGAGAACGGCAACCCGCTCCTCGACGCCGAAGGCGTACCGCTCCGCTTCCTCTCGGCGACCGCCGCCAAGGCCGAAATCGAAGCCTCCAAGGCCGACGCCACCGCCGAGCCCGAAGTCCCCGGATCGGACGCTGAGGGACGACAGGAGACGCCTGCCGGACTCAACGTGGCCGATGCCGTCGCCGAAGCCGAAGCACTGCTGGAGGCCCGCCAGAGCAACGGTGGGGCGGATGCTGCGGTGGTCGCCGTCGTCCGCCAGGAGTTCGCCGCCAATCCCAAGGTCGGTGTGTCCCGCCTGTACGTCGCTTGTCGGGCCGCTGGCGTCAAGGTCAGCCGGGTCCGCATGGACCCAGCCGTCGCCCTCGTCCGCAGCGAGCTGGGCATCGGCGAGCGGCATCTCTCCGCCGTTGCTTCGTAGCACACCGGTCAACAGGAACGACCGCCTCCCGACGGGGGGCGGTCGTTCCGCGTCCACCCTCCTGTCGCGGCTAGGGTTATCCCCGTTATGACCGTCATCACGAACCTCGTGTCCGAACGAGTGCCGCTCGACTCAATCCACCCTCACCCCGACAACGCCCGCCGTGGCGACATCGACGCCATCTGCGACTCGCTCCAAGTCCACGGCCAGTTCGTCCCGCTCATCGTCCAACGCTCCACCAACCACATCGTCAAAGGCAACCACACCTGGCTCGCCGCCCGGCAACTCGGGTTCGAGTTCGTCGACGCCGCCTTCATCGATGTCGACGATGACCAAGCCCTCCGCATCCTCCTCGTCGACAACCGTGCCGCCGACCTGGGCGGCTACGAGGAACAGTCGCTGACCGCTCTGCTCGCCGGTCTCAACGATCTGGTCGGCACCGGCTACGAGCCCGGCGACCTCGACGCCCGTCTCGCTTCTCTTGACGCCGGCCCCGACGCCGGCTGGGACGAGCTGGACTCCCGTTCCATCCTGCTCACTTACACCGTCGATGAGCATGCTGCTCTCTGTGCTCGGCTCGACGTGCTCGCTGCTCAGTTCGGATTCGAGTCCTACAGCGAAGTCGTCGCTGCTCTCATCGAGGAGGAGCTGCCAAAGTGCAACTGATCCCCGGACTCGCCATCGAGCAAGCCCCTGTCGACTCCCTCGTCGAACATCCCCGCAACGCCCGCCGTGGCGACGTCGAAGTCATCAAGGAATCCCTGACCGCCCACGGCCAGTACGCCCCGCTCGTGGTCCAACGTTCCACCCGCCACGTCCTCAAAGGCAACCACACGCTCCAGGCTCTTCGAGCGTTGAACTGGACCGACGCCGCGGTTGTCTACGTCGATGTCGATGATGACCAGGCGCTGCGCATTCTGCTGGTCGACAACCGCTCTTCCGATCTTGGCGGGTATGACTTCGATGCCCTCGCCGAGCTGATCGGCATCCTCGACGGTGACTACGCCGGCACCGGCTATGGCCCCGACGATCTCGCCCAGACGAAAGCGATGCTCGACGCCCTCACTCCCCGTGATACGCAAGGCTCATCCGCGTCGGAGGACTTGCCCGGTTGGGAAGCGAAAGGGCTCCGCACCATCCAACTCACCTACAACGTCGCCACCCACGACAAGGTCACCGAAGCACTCGATCGCATCGCCCGCCACCACCAGGTCGACACCTACTCCGCCGTCGTCAAACTCATGGTCGAGAATGCGCCGGATTGACGTCGAACGTCTCGACGTCTACTACCGCTGTTCCTCCAAGGCCGGCCCGTCGTGCGGTGGTGATGTCCCGGTCGCCCGCCGCACCTGTCCCCACTGCCGTGGCCTCCAGCATCGACCCGTTGCCCCTGTCCCGACCGAGGTGCTGTCCGACTGCATCCTCTACTGCGACGACCGTCCGCTCGCCCTCGCCGCGTCTGTGTCGTCGTCGGCTGCCGGCTACATCGCCGCTGCCGCTCACGAGTGGGGTGCCCGGTTCGACGGTCGGGCTCGTCTCTCCGGGATCGGTGACCGGCAAGCCATGTTCGGCACGCTTGCCCCGGTGCCGCTGCGCCAGCGGTACGGATGCTCCCGCTCAAACGTCGCCCGGCAAACCGACCCCGGCTCGTGGCGTGCCGTCGCCATCGAATGCCACCACGTCCTCGCCGAGCACCTTCCTGCTGTCGCCTCGGCCAACGTCGCCTCCGCCGCCGATATCGCCGATGTCTGGAAGTGGTCTGGCACCGGCTGGACGTCCGGTGTCCTCAACCTCACCCAACTCCTCCCCTACCACCGCGACGCCGGCAACCTGACGCACTCGTGGTCAGCGATGATCGGCGCCCGATCCTCTGTCGATGGCGGCCACCTCCATCTTCCCGAATACGGCGTCACCCTCGCCGTCACCCACCGCTCCCTCATCGCGTTCCCCGGCGGCGACGTCACCCACGGCGTCACCCCGATGACCGTGTCCCGTCGTGGCTGGCGGGTGACCGCCGTGTTCTACGGTCTCCGCGGTTGCATCCCCTGCGCCGCCACAGAACAAGACGAGATTGCCCGTGCCGCCAGTCGTGCCACGGTCCGCGCCCGAGCAATGGCCCAAACCCAAACCGGAGGTCCCGATGGATGAACCAATCGAGATTGTCACCCCCTCGCCGTTCCTCTACGACCCCGACGTGCTCAACCTCCGTGGAGCCGGAGCGCCTACTCCTCTTTCCGACCGCCTCGATGAACTGCGTGCCGCTGTCGACGACTTCGAGCCGCACGCCGACTTCCGGCTCCTACGCGCCGCTCGTGCCCTCCTGGCCGCCGCTGACGGAGCCTGAGTGTGTCTGCCGACTTCCACTGGCAGCTCCTCCTCCGCTACGCCCGGGAGGAGATCGCCGCTGGTGGCCCCGACCCGCAGATCGAGATCGTCGCCAACGCCATTCGAGCTCGGGCTGCCGACGAGTACAGCGCGGCGATGATGGCCGGTGAGTTCGTCAATTGCTACACCGTCGCCGCCGCTGCTGTCCAATGGCTTGGCCGTGAACGCCGCGGCTGCATCCCGTGCGATCCCGACCTCGCCTGGTGGCAGGATGCCTGGGGACCCTCCACAACGCTCCCAATGCGGAAGGAGCGCCGCGCTGTCAAGTCCCCCGAGAAGCTGCATCGATGCGACGCATCGTGGCGTCGCTGGGTTCGGCTCAGGTGGCCGGTGATGCGCCGCAGGTCCTATCCCGCCGTCTACGACTCCGTCTCCACCGATGTCTGGGGGCTCGGCCGCTACGCCACCATCAAGGTCCTCGAAACCATGCACCGCGTCGGCCTCCTCGACTGCGCTGCCTCCGATGTCCGTGCCGACGGCAACACCTACGGCCGCCGCGCTCTCGCCGCTCTCTACCCCGACCGTGCCGATCAGCTCTCCGGCAACTCGCTGCGGACCATACGCCTCACCGACGCTCTCGCCTTTGAAGTCCGAGAACGACTCCGCTCCGCCGACATCCCCGTCTCCTGGTACGACGTCGAAGTGTTTCTCTGCACCTACCGCCAAGCGCTCACCGGCAAGTACCCGGGCCGCTCCCAGGATCGTGAGCTGGCCTACTGGTTGACCGCCGAGAAGCACCACGGCCCAGCGCTGGAATCCGTGTTGCCGTTCCGAGCGATTCGTGCCGCCCTCTTCGACGACTCCTATCTCGGCGAGGTGTACGGCTGGACCGGGCCTCGTGTCTGGCTGGAGGATGAGTGGAAGAAGTTGGCCGATGGCTCCCGCATCTAAGCCCCGCGGCTGGCAGCTCGCCGATCGTCTCTGGATCATGGGCACCCCTCACTCGGGCGACGTTGAACGTCTCGGGATCACCGCTGTCGTCCGTGTCGCCCGTCGACCCGTCGACCCGGCTGTCGCCTCCGTCGCCGCCGTTCGTCATGTCCCCCTGCCCGACGGTGCCCGTGTCGACTCCGCCGCCGTGAT
>Ga0193738_1000100_pt1 | contig 53788 bp, 40 predicted proteins | sample L2a1metaG_FD_144927 | JGI IMG/M metagenome (GOLD analysis project Ga0193738, IMG submission 144927) | Soil microbial communities from a riparian zone of the East river system, Colorado, United States - L2a1 | ecosystem: Environmental > Terrestrial > Soil > Riparian zone | place: USA: East River... | reverse complement strand
CGACCTCGTTGTAGATAATAACCGTGTGTTTATGAAAACCACGAAAGGTTTGAAAAGAGTGGATGTTATTTACAGGAGAATTGATGATGAATATATTGATCCTTTAGTATTTCGTCCGGATAGTATGCTGGGTGTGCCGGGGCTTTACTGGGCATACAGAAAAGGAAATGTAAGTATTGTAAATGCAATGGGCAATGGCGTTGCAGATGATAAAGCAATCTATGCTTATGTGCCTGATATGATAAAGTATTATTTAAATGAAGAACCTATTCTGAAAAATATTCCAACTTATCCATTGGCAGTTGAAGAAAATCGAAAAATGGTTTTTTCCAATATGGGTAACATGGTGATCAAAAGAACAAATCAGTCGGGGGGATACGGAATGCTGATCGGTAACAGCGCCACAAAAGAACAGATGGATGAATTTAAAATTGCGATAGAGGAAGATCCGAGAAATTTTATTGCGCAGCCGATCATTAATTTATCATCATCGCCTTGTTATATAAATGGTGTTTTACAACCACGCAGAGTTGACTTAAGGCCTTATGCATTGTATGGTCCGGATGGAATTGATATTGTGCCGGGTGGATTAACAAGAGTAGCATTGCGTGAAGGATCGTTGGTGGTTAATTCATCACAAGGCGGAGGAAGTAAGGATACTTGGGTATTGGGGAAGTAAACCCCCTGTCCCCCTAAAGGGGGAGATTTAGATTTGATCAGCATTTTTGAATTGAAAAGTTCTTTTGATTGGAAATGTTCATTATCCTCCGCTGGCGGGGGAAGCAGTTCAATCAAAAGAAAATTTCAATTGGGGGGGTGGACAAAAAAGGTGAATAGAATTACTGAACGTACAAGTGAGTGACACAACAGAAGATGATAAGAATTACTGAAGCTGATAACAAAAAATAAAAATTAACCGTAGTAACGTTTATGCTGAGTCGTGTAGCTGATTCAATTTTCTGGATGGCACGTTATATGGAGCGTACCAATGGCATGTTGCGCTTATTACGTACTAACTATGTCGCTTCACAAAGCGAAGAGAAAGCTTTTAGCTGGCGATCGGTGTTGCTTACATATGGCGATATGCAGCCGGGGCAAATTGATGAATTGGAATTTTCATCTCAAAAAGTATTGGAACATTTGCTGCATGATAAAGAAAATAACAGCTCGGTCATTAACAATATAACACAGGCAAGAGAAAATGCAAGAGCGGTACAGGATCATATTACAAAAGAAGTATGGCAATGCCTGAATGAATATTATCATTTGATCCGCGACAGGAATATACAGGAACAAGTATCGTTTGGCGATCCACTATCTGCATTGGATACATTGATCCGCCATGGCATGTTATATCATGGCACTGTTGACACAACGATGAGTCGTGAAGAAGGTTTTAATTTTTTGAACATTGGTAAATTTTTGGAACGCACCGTCATTTCTACCGATATGATAAATATAAAACTGGCAGAAGTGAATTATAATCTTCACTTACCAAGTGAAGCGCCGCAGTGGAGATATTTGTTATATTCCTTATCTGGCTACGAGTTTTATATGAGGACCTACCGTGGGAATATGCAACCGGATCATGTGCTGCAACAAGTTTTGTACAGTAATTTATTCCCTCATTCTGTTGTGTATTGTCTTGAACAGATAAGCCGTTATTTTGCACGATTAAAAAACGAGAGCTTGCCGGAAAATTATGACCAGCTTGAATTTTTGATCGGGCGACTTACCACGAATGTAAAATATAGCAGGATGGAAGTGAATGAAGGAAAATACTTACAACAGTTCCTGATGCAAACACGACGTGAGTTGCTGGAAATATCAAAATCATTCAGTCAATATTATTTTGGATATTCATAAACGAATTTAATTTCTGCAATGACTTATTATAATATCAAACATATCACCCGTTATCGTTACGCATCATCAGTTATTGATTGCGCCAACCAGTTAATGTTATACCCTCTCCAGGATGCACTGCAGGTTTTAAAAAAACATGAGCTGCATATTTCTCATAAACCTGACGTGGAAGAGTTTGTTGATTATTTTGGAAACCGTATAGGAACTTTTTCTGTGATAGGGCCCATTACCGAACTTACCATTGAATCGGATATCGAAATCGAAATTCTTCCTGTAGTTCTTCCCGAAACAAGCTTTTCAATAAAAGAACAATGGGAAAAACTAGGTGAATCACGGGAACAGTTTCCCTATATGGATTTTATGATGCTGGAAAATTTTGAACATGAAAATGAAGTGGCGGCCGTTATCGAAAGTTTAGTTGATCTTTCTTTGTCACCTTTTGATACTGCTCAATTACTTTCGAAATATGTGTATGACAATTTTGAATACCGAAAAGGCGTGACCACTGTGGAAACGGGTGCCGGTGAAATATGGAAATTGAAAGCCGGAGTTTGCCAGGATTTTGCTCATATACTTTTGGTAATGCTTCGTATGGTTGGTGTTCCTGCACGATATGTAAGCGGTTATATCTGTCCAAAAGATTCTGAGCTCCGTGGTGAAGGTGCCACACATGCATGGGTGGAAGTATGTCTTCCATTTTATGGGTGGATCGGAATTGATCCAACAAATAACTGCATTGCCAATGACAGGCATGTGCGATTAGCTATCGGAAGAAATTTCAGTGATTGCACTCCCGTAAAAGGAACTTATAAAGGCTCATCAGAACATACACTGGAGGTTTCGGTAGGTATTGAGAACGGGCAATTGAAAAAAGAAGCAGAAGAAAAAAAGATGACTCCCGTTTTTACTTATAAAACGAAGAACCCTGCTCCGCAAACAAATTCTTACAGAAGATATTTAGAAATACAACAGCAGCAACAACAGCAACAGTGATCAAATATCAGGAAGCATCAATCGTTTTCTTTTCGAGTAAATGCGGATGCCTACAACAACAATTACGCAAACCGCTAGATTGATATTGTAATCAAACGGTATGTGTTTGAGCAATAAATAAATTCCGCCGCCAACAGCACAAGCAGTTGCATAGAGTTCTCCTTTTTTTAGCAAATTGGGAATTGCACTGCACAGAACATCTGCGATCAAACCACCAAAAGTAGCGGTGATGACTCCCATAACTAAAGAATAAATATCATTCAATCCATTTCTTAATGCGACTTCGATCCCCCATGCCGTAAATAATCCAAGACCGATCGCATCGGTATAAAAAATTGTTCTCTTAAACCGATTGACATTTTCTTTGAGCAAAAAAGTGAATGCTGTGCCTGCGAATACAAGTATCAATGCAATATTATCATTGATCCAGTTCACTGGTTTTACCCCGATCAACAGATCCCGGAGAGTTCCTCCTCCATAAGCAGTAACAAAAGCCAACACTATGCCCCCGAAAATATCCATTTTAAAAGACCTTGCTTTAAATGCACCTGTCAATGCAAATACAAATATTCCGACATAAGTGATCACCTGGAGTAAAGTCATAACATGAAGATAAAAAGAAAGCCCCGTTTCCGGGGCTACTAAAACTACATTGAGAAAGTATATGATTGGAATAAGTAAGAAGTCAATTTATAAAATCAGAACATGAGTCGGATTATGAGGCTCGTAACGTATCAACACCCGGTCGCCAATATGCAATTCGTTTTCGGTTTTCATTAAAGTATGCATCGCCTTATAAACAATTTTTCCATTGACACGAAGCATTGCCCTAATGCAAAATTTTTTATACCCGTTTAATGAATTTCTTTCCTCGGTGATCTCCAGGATCCTTGTTCTGAAGCCAACCCCTTTACTGGATAGAAATTTTTGCCATTTTATTTGTCGCTCTAATTTCCACTTTTTAAATTTTATTATTAGTATGGTGAGTAACAGGATGATCATTGTTTTGCTTTTTTAGAATCAATGATCAATATTACTGCTGCCAGAAGGAGAAAGCAATTTAAGTTGAGTGAACGAGCTGTTTGCTTTAACGAATGGTAGGAAACTTCGTTTGAAGTGTATCCTGCATTTCCGCAAATGACTTTCCTTTATTATTTGTCAAACCATTTCTTAAAGCCCGGCGCCTTTTCGCGGCTTATATCCTGTTCCATTTTTAAAGGAGTCTTTAATGTAAGAGTGAGTTTTTGATTTTCATGTGGCTTTACACTTTGTATCGCATTTATATGAACAATGGCCTGGCGATTAGCACGGTAAAAATATTGGGGGTCCAGCAACTCTTCCACTTCATCCAGAGTTGTAAAATCCAGAATATGTTTGTCGCCGCTGAAAGTGATGATATAATTAAGATTGTCCCGGTAAAAACAAGCAATATCTTTTGTAAGCACCGGTAACCACTGGTGGCGAAACTTTACCACAAATTTTTCCTTATAAGATGTTTGTGTGACCCCTGGATTTGTCATCATTTGCAACAATTGCTTAATATCCTTTGGATATTGAGATTTGCTGGCAATGATCTCCCGGCCTTTATCAATAGCATTTTTCAGATCGTCATTATCAATTGGCTTCAATAAATAATCAATTCCATTTACTTTAAAAGCTTTGATGGCATACTCATCATACGCTGTTGTAAAAATTACCGGGCATTTCAATTCATACCTGTCAAATATTTCGAAACTCACGCCATCACTCAATTGTATATCCGCAAATACAAGATCCGGTTCTGCATTTTCCATAAACCATTTACGGGCAGTTTTAACACTAGGTAATACTTCAGTTATTTTTACATCCGGTGCTATCGATGCAATTTTATGTTGCAATTCTCTTGCTATGAGGTTTTCATCCTCGATGATGACTGCGTTCATATCAACGGTATTTTGACGGTGAAAAAATGAGGATCTTCTTTTATTTCCATCGGACGATCATCCAGGTAACGATAAAGGGATTCCATATTGGCCAAGCCCTGCTTGTTACTGGTTTCAACAAAATTCTTTTTCTGTAAATTATTTCTGACAACGAGATGATCATCCTCTACAAAAAGTTCAATGGTCAATGGCGAATTGATATCTGCTGTGTTATGCTTGATAGCATTCTCTACAAGATTCTGTAAAGTAACCGGTACAATTTTCCGATGATAATATTCTTCATCAATATTTATACTGACGAACAAGGCATCGGTAAATCTTGTTTTTTGCAGATCAATATACATCTGCACAAATTTTAATTCCTCGCTAAGTGGCACTGTTTCATTATCCCGGTTTTTTAAAATATAACGGTACACCTTACTCATTCTATCCAGAAAATTTCCAGCCATTTCCTGATCGTGCCGTATAAGGCTGCTTAATGAAGTAAGCGAGTTAAAAAGAAAATGCGGATTCAGTTGCTGCTTCAGGCTTTCGTACATCACCAATGCTTTTTCTTTTTCCAGCAATTGCGCTTTGTTCTCCAATGTATATAGCTGTTTTTGTTGACGGATGCGGGTACGATAATAACCGTACAAAAATGCTGCACTCAGCAGCCCTGTTAATATCCAAAACCATGTGGCTTTATAAAAGACTGTACCGATACGAATACTCATGATCTTTTCCTCAGCATCCCAACTGCTTGGATCCACTGAAGTTTTGTATCGGAAAGTATAGTTTCCACCGGGAACATTTGTATAATGGATCATATTCTCCTGTGTATAGATCCAATCTTTATCGAAACCATCCAACTTATAAGCATACCAGCATTGGCGGGGATTGGAAAAATGAAGCCCTGAAAACTCGAAGGAAAAAAAGTTTTGATCGTATTTAAGTTTTAATTCTTTTAACTCTTCCGTGTTGGCGGAATCACTAAAAACTTTATTACTCACTTTTATTCCGGTGATGAAAACAGGAGGTTGCTTTGCTTCCCAGTTAAATTTTTCCGGATCAAAGAAAATAAATCCCCGATGTGAGGGAAAAACAAACAAACCGTTTCTTGTTTCGTATGCATCCTGCTCATTGAACTGCGTACTAGGCAATCCATCGGTCAAACCAAATACCCGGATAACCTTTCTTTCTTTGTTCATTACGCAAAGGCCCTTCGTAGTACCGACCCATAAACGGTTTTCCTTATCAATACGCATTCCGCATATCCAGTTATCCGGAAGGCCTTCATCGGTTCCAAAAATTTTTGATGTATTATTTTCCAGGTCAAAACATACAAGTTTCATTCTTGTGCCGATCCACATGCTTCCATTTTCATCTTCGCAAAAACTTTGTGTATAATCATTACTAAGAAGTCCGGTTGAATCGGCTACTAGGTGTTTGATCACAACCTGTTTTATTGGGTCGTAGATAATTACCCCTTCACTAAATGTTCCGATCCACCATCGTCCCTTGCTATCTTCCTTAAATGAACGTAGCCCTGTATTAAGATCTTTCAACACCGGGTGTTTGGAATACGAATAAAAAATTTTGGTTGAGGGAATGTATTCAAACAGTCCCTGGTTATTACCAGTAAGAATTTTTCCATTCTTCAATTGAACAACAAACCATGTAAAGGTTTTTGGCAAACTGTCTTTACTATCAAAAAAATCCATTTTCGCTGTAGTAGGATGATAGCGGTTTAGTCCCTGTGCTGTAGCTATCCATATCGTATGTTCCTTATCATATAATAAAGAACGCACCGAAGAACTGTGCAATTTCTTTTTAATCGTATCAGTCGTTGTAAAATTTTTAATTACTCCTTTTTGAAAATTATACACAGAAACGCCCTGGGCAGTAGCAAGCCACAAATTCCCCTCTGCATCTTCAGCCATTGACCGGGACCAATTATCTAATAAACTCAAGGGCAAAGAAGGATTACGTTGCAAACCAGAAAACAATCCCTGGTCTGGGTGAAAATAATCGGCGCCATTGCTTTGTGTTCCCAACCAAATAAAACCGCTTCGATCCTGGAAAATCTGTGTACAATGATCCGCGGAAAAACTATTGGGTATAGCAGGGTCATGTAAAAAACTAATAAAATCATTTTTTTCCTCTCGATAAAGACTCAGCCCAAAAAAAGTAGAACCTACCCACACACGATTTTGTTTATCGATCATTACCTTCCGGATAGAGTTAGGTATTTGTTGATTTTCTTTTTGATGGAAATATTCATATTCCGTCGCCGATCTCCTATCGGCGCTAATACAATAGACCTGGCTGAAACTAAAAGCAACTGATGCCCATATCCTGTTGTATTTATCAATAGCCAACGACTGAACATTATTAGAACGTAATAACGAAGTTTCCGTATCATTTTTCTGTATAAGCGACCATTGGCAGGTTTTGATATTTGCTATAAGAATTCCTGAACCGGTGGCCATTACAAAATTTCCCACGCTGTCGAAAGCAAGATCCCTGATGCTGCGGTGCAATAGTTTATTGAGTGATGTATCAGGTACGTTTATATCTTCAAGCGATCGTTTATCTATATCAACACGTCTCAAACCCCGGTTGGTGCCTACCCATATATTTCCTGTTTTATCTTCATTAATTGCATCTATATTGAGAAGAGCATTTTTAAAAGATATGAAAGCATCTTTTTTGTGATCGTATAAACAAAAGCCCGGATCACTTCCTACCCAAATACGACCCTTGCTGTCGCCAAAAAGGCTGCGTATAAAATCATTGTTTAGCGAAGTGCTATCACCGACTTTATTAAAATATTTTTTCACCCGAATACCATCAAACCTGTTGAGACCATAATTAGTGCCGAGCCAAATAAATCCATATTGATCCTGGGCAATACCATTAACTACATTATTGCTAAGTCCTTCGTTGGGAGTAAGGTGTCGAAAATTGAATTGCTGGCTTTGTGCCGGCAATATAATTGAAGCTATGATCAGCAGGTGGAGTATGGTGGCAGTCTTTCTCAAAACGAATGAAAGACAAGATAACTAAACAAGATAATTATTGTGAATTTTTACCGTGTGACCGGGCAATTTTAAAATGAAGTGTGGTAAAAATAAAATGAACCGTAAAAGGCCGCCCCATTGGGCGGCCTTGAGTTTTTAAAATAAAATGATTTATTGGAAAGAATAAGTAGTTACGTTGGTTATACCTTGCAAAATATATTCAGTCGTTTCCCTGACAGGGTAGTTATCAGCATCAAAGTTATAAGTATACTTAATATCCCATGTAAGTACATTGTTGGTATCAAAACTTTTAAACCCAATCATAATATTTTTTGTCGGCTTGCCGAATAATCTATCTGAAGTCCAGCTGCTTCCAGGGGTAAAAGGGCCTTTGTTGAGAATTTTTTCATCGAAATGATACTCCCTATTGGCATCGAGTACGCCATTATAAAACAACTTTGAAGAAACCGGGTTGCCATTCACGATCACATATTCTTCCTCATATGAATAACCAGTATATTGTGTTGTTTGCTTTATCTTATATCCATTGGCATCATAAAAATATTCGTATGTACCAATGATCGTATTATCTGTTTTCTTATAAACCATTTTTGCGATAGCACCCTTTTCGTTTAGATCACATTCGATAGCCTGATCGGCTTGACCATCAGACAGCTTTTTCCTTGTTATATTCAGTTTAGAGCCGGCATCATAAGAAAAAAAGTATTTATGATCATCATCTCTGTAGCCAGATAGCCGTCCTTGTGCATCATAGCTAAATTCACTGTTTTCCGTAGGATCATTTTCATAAATAGTACTTGCCGATATCAATTTTTTTTCTACTGATTGCTGCTGTGGTTGTGGCAATTCGTTTTTTGATTTGGTGCAGGAAACAGCTGCAATTATTATTAAGGCAGCTGTTATAAGTTTGATCTGTTTCATTGTTTTGTTTTTTTTGCTTTTTTATTTTTTTATTTTGATAGGTCAAAGATGCAATACCATTATGCCATTTAAAATTTTATACCGGCGAGCTGCAAAAGAATTGCTATAAAATGTAGCTAATTAGAATAGAGATGTATCTGCTGATCATAGATACTTCTTTCACTTCTTCTTTCCAATAATAAAATGAAACGTAAAGGCCGTCCTGGTGGACAGCCCTTTAGATATTTAACAGGAAATGATCTATTGAAAAGCAAAAGTGGTAACAGATTTGGTGCCATGCGTCACATGATCATCGGCCCGCTTTAGCGGATAATTAGCGTAGCAATCAGTGAGCATGTTCTTCGGTAGAAGCGTCGATCATAGTATTTGCCAGTGTGGTGTAACATTTCTCCCAGGCTTCTTTCACTTCTTCATTCCAATCTTTTCCAAGACCTTTTTGCAAGGTCCACAACAGTGCAGTACCAACTAATTTATAATAAGCGGGACGAACACCATATTGCACATGGCGTTGAGCCATAGCTTTTATTTCCGGGACCAACGATTGCAGGTTATCCAAACGGGCTACGATAGTACTAAGCATATCCATCAGTTTAAGATATTGCTGTTGCATGTTTTTAGGAAACATGGATCTCAGGGAAGGAGTATCGTTAAAGAGTTTGCTATAAAAAGTATCGGCCACAATAACGGGATCAACAGAGCGGAAGATGCGCCAGGTCTTTTTTACTATCCGGATATGTTCGTGAGTCAAAGACATAATTATAATAATGGGTTACAGAATAACACAAATATCCATTTGTCTGCTCCCGGTGAAAAATGAAATTAATTGAAGTGTATTAAAATTCAATTGAAACGTAAAAAAAACACATCGAATAATAATGATAGTTTTTTAGACCGAAGATCAAAGTCTGAACATTATGAGAGTATGAGTATGTTGGAAAGTTTTCCGGGCAAATATTTTATATGTACTACCTGTCCCTTTTCAGGAATATGTTTCATCATGATCATGGAATGAGTATGGAGATAAATAAAACTGCCATCGACATTCTTCATTTTTATCCAAAGTCTTACTGGTAACAGAGAACCTACTTGTTCATCCGTTAACATAGTTTCCATGATCTCTGCAGTTGTTTCCAAACCCTGGTGAAGTATGAACCTTTGTTGTTTGAGCATTTGCAAAGCTTCAACCCTTCGGTTGCGAAAAAGGAATTGTTGTAATGAGGATATTAATATCTGCCATTTCATGATGCAAAAATGAATAAAGGAAAAGCTGGTAAAAAGTTTAAACGAATGAAGTATCATTTATTACCATTGAAGTGCGGAAGATGAATGATAAAGTGTTGAAGATCGTTATGGCTTAGTAAATAATAACTGCGCCTCCGCTATCAGCCCGATCCATTTACATTTAGCTACGCTTCATTTCAAAATTGCCCCGTTGCCTCCTGTTAAATTTTCTTTCGCCTCCTGTGATTTACATCTTTGACTTATTAAATAAAAAATTAGTCAACCATTTAAAAAAAAATTTATGAAAAAGCTTTTCACCCTTTCGATCTTGTTCATTCTTCTTGCTATAACCTGCCAGGCACAAAGTGTAGCTATTAATGCTGATGGAACGACGGCAAATGCAAGTGCCATACTTGATGTTAAGAGTACCACGAAAGGTATGCTGATGCCGAGAATGACCACGGCGCAACGACTCGCCATTGTTTCTCCTGCACTGGGTTTAATGGTATTCGATACTGATACAAAAACTCTTTGGGTTCATAACGGAAGCTCATGGATCAATTTTAATTCTGGTGGTGGTGGTTTCTCATTACCCTTTACTCAAACAGTGAATGTAACCGGGCCTGCGCTAAGTATATCCAATACAAGCAGCGCAATACAGGGTTTTTCATCCAATGTATCTATAGCAGCAATTAGTGGCACTAATAACAGCAACGGGGGAATAGGTTTGATGGGAACTACTTCCGCATCTACTGGAATAGGTGTGGGTGGACAATCCAGTGTGGGTACAGGTGTTTTTGGTAACAGTATAGATGGCGTAGGTGTGAAAGCTTTCAGCACAAATGGGATTGCCTTACAGGTAAATGGTAATGTAAAAATTGCAGGCGGTGATACTAATCCTTCCAATGGAGCTGTGTTGACCAGTGATGCTTCGGGAAATGCAACCTGGAAAAACAATAGGATTGCATTCAGGTGTTCCGGATTTTCCAAATCTGATTGGCAAAATATTGCTCACAGTGTTTATTATCCCGCCGCTTTTGGACCAGAAGAATATGATTATTCCAATTCCTTTACCCCTGCTAATGATATTGATAACAGAGGTTATTTTACTGTTCCTGTTACCGGTGTCTATCATTTTGATGTGCACATAAGATGGGAGTACGCAGAATATGGTATTGTACGCACTGATCTCAGGTTATTGAGAAACGGAGTTGTTACAATTATTAATGCCAGCGATTTCCATTTTGATTATCAGGAAGCCACGCCTGATCATCGAATATCTACTGATGTTAAATTATTAGCGGGTGATAAAGTGTCTGTTGAAGTAATGCAATATAATAATACCTACGGTTACCAGGGGCCTGAGTATAACAGGAAAATAATTAACGCATCTTTCTCTGGTCATCTTGTATTTGCAGATTAACAAACAAAGTTTTCAAATTACTGCTAGCTAACAGGAAACACCGTTTGCCAAGTAAGCAATGGCTCATGCGAAGCTTAGTTTTAAACTTGTAAGTAAGAATAACTTTTAAAAATTGATTATGAAAAAATATATATGCTTAGTGGTTGCCTGGTCACTATTCCTCCGGGTTTCTGCTCAACTTACCATAAGCGGAGGAACTCAATTGGTAACCTCTGGAAATGTTTCTATAGTTCTTAATAACATAAATTTTATAAATGATGGAGCTTTTACTGCCGGCACAGGTAGTGTAAAGTTTACCGGCAACCAGCCCTCTTCCATCAGCGGCGCCAGTTTACCTCACTTTAATATCCTGGAAGTGGCAAAGACAAATAATGCAAAAGTTTTATTGGCACGTAATATTAGTGCTGGCTCCCTGATCAGTTTTATTTCAGGACAGTTGGACTTAAATGGTAGCAACATACTGATGGCTTCAAGTGCAAACATAGCCGGAGAATCTGAAGCTAACCGTATTGTGGGACCTAATGGCGGTTTTGTGGAGATAACGCAAAGCATGAATGCACCTGCATCAGTAAATGCAGGCAATCTTGGCGCAACGATCACTAGCTCTGCTAATCTTGGAAATGTAACTATAAGGAGAGGACATCTGCCGCAAAGTGGAACAGGATTAACAACAAGCATCCATCGTTATTATTCGATCATTCCACAAAACAACAGTAACCTTAATACAACTCTTCGGTTAAAGTATTTTGATGCTGAATTAAATGGACAGATCGAAAACTCGTTGGTTATTTATCAAAGCAACAATGGAGCGGATTGGAGTAATCTCTCTCAAACTACCCGAAATACAAATTCTAACTATGTTGAAAAAACGGGTGTTGCTTCTTTATCATTACAAACACTGGCCAATAATAATGTTGTAGTGGTTGATGGAGTAACAGGTCTTGTACTTACAGGTCAAAGAAAAAAACCAACTGAAGTACAACTGAACTGGACAATGCAAACTGAAACAAACATGAGTGGTTATGAAGTGCAGCGTAAACTTGACAATGAAATTGATTTTTCTCCAAGAACTTTTATAAACTCATCTGCTCCTGGTGGTAACAGCCTTTCGTCTCTCTCTTATCAAAATAAAGACGCTAATTCACACTCAGGAATTTCCTATTACCGGTTAAAGATCGTTACACTTAATGGTAGCTTTACCTATTCAAATGTTATCTCTGTAGCAGCAGGTAAAAGCAAAGGTGGTGGCAATAACAATCGTAGTGCCGAAGAAGTGATAACGACAACTATGAAAGTCAATATGCCAGTGGCAAATTCACAAAAAATAACTGTTGGTCCCAATCCTAATAATGGTAACTTCTGGTTCAGTGTAAATGGAATTGAAAAGGAAACAATTGCTACACTATATTCGATCGATGGAAAACAAATAAGTCAATTCCGTATTGTAAATCTGCAGCAGCAACAAGTAAGTAATATCCGTTCTGGTATTTACTTATTAAAAATTCCTGGATTTGAAACGCAGAAGATCATTGTAAATGGTGGTGGAAATGCAATACCTCAATCAACACAGTCAAATATTAACAGTAAACTTTAATCAGGGAGAACAAGATACATTTAACCAAGGCACTCATTTCGATGAGTGCTTTTTTATTTTACCTGTCCATCCATTTTTTAAAATCAGGACTTTTTAACCTGCTCATGTCAATATCAAGTTTATGATTGGGCTCTTTAAGACGAACGATCAGTTTTGAGTTTTCAACAGGCTTTACTGTTTGAATAGCATCTATATTAATAATAAATTGACGATTGGCACGATAGAATTGTTTCGGGTCCAATAGTTCTTCCACTTCTTCCAGTGTTACATAATCGATCATATATTTTTCGCCATTGAAGAGATAAATATAATTGAGCACTTCTTTACTGAAGCAGGCAATATCCTTTGTATTCACCGGCATCCATTGATTGCGGATGTTGATGATGAATTTCTCCTTATACTTTGAAGCAGAAGAAGGATTGGCCAAAGAACGGATCAATGATTGTATGTCAGCCGGCGGAGTCTCTTTGTTATCTGCCAGTTTTCTGCATTTATCAATGGCCGCTGTTAATTCAGTTTCTTTAACCGGTTTCAATAGATAATCAATGCCGTTTACACGAAAAGCTCTTATTGCATATTCATCATAAGCAGTGGTGAATATCACGGGACATTTCAAACTAAAGTCTTTGAATATGTCAAAGCTCACACCATCGCTTAATTGCACATCCATGAACATAATATCAGGCTCTGCATTTTCACCAAGCCATTTGCGGGCAGTTTTTAAACTTGGTAAAATGGTTACTACATTAACATCATTTGCCACTTTCTGAATCTTACTCAGCAAAACATTTGCAATTATTTCCTCGTCTTCAATGATGATCGCTTTCATAATTTATTGTTTTAGATCAGTGGAATTTTAATTTGAAACTTTGAATTGGTTTCTTCTATTGTTACAGGCAGCGTACTCAGGTATTTGTATAATGAAGCAAACTGTTCCAATCCTTTTTTGTTTGATGTTTCTACCACATTCTTTTTTTGCAAATTATTTTTTACTACAAGATAATCGCCATCGGTAAAGACATCGATCACAAGAGGTGAGGCGGGATCGATAATATTATGCTTGATCGCATTCTCAATAAGATTTTGTAACGTGACCGGAGCTATTTTATAATGCATGTACTCTTCCGGTACATTGATGTTTACCTGCAATCCTTTTTTAAATCTTGTTTGTTGCAGGTTGATATAAAGCTGAGCAAATTCTATTTCGTCTTTCAAAAAAACTGTCTCATTATCGCCATTTTTTAAAATATACCGGTAAATACCTGACATCTGCTCTAAGAAATTTCCTGCAACCTGTTGATCAATTTCTATCAGGCCCGATAAAGACGTAAGTGAGTTAAATAGGAAATGTGGATTGAGTTGCTGCTTCAGGTTATCATACATGACCATTGTTTTTTCCTTTTCAAGCTGCTGTGCTTTTGTTTCAAGTGTAAGAATTTGTTTTTGCTTGAATAAACGGAAACGATAGAAAAATATTAATGCCCCGATCAATAAACCTCCAATAATTAACCAGAACCAACTGGCTTTATAAAATGGTGTACGAATAATAAGCGTTATGATCTTCTCCGGCGTTTCCCATGACCTGTCTTTTGCAATTGCCTTTACCCTGAAAACATATTTACCGGGATCGAGGTTATTATACAAAGCAGTGGCACTTGCACTTGCTGCTATCCATTTTTCATCGAAACCATCCAACCTGCACTCGAATGAATATGGAAAAACTTCTGTACTGATAAGTGATCCAAAGGTGAACTCCAGTGAATTTTGATCCGGCTCGAGGTTCAATTTTGTTTCATCACGTATCAATTTATCTTTACCTGAAATTTTTATCATACTCACCCACACTTCTTTTATCACGGGTTTTAAGGAAAGTCTTTCGGGCATAAATTTTACCACATCCTTATTTACAGTTGCCAGGATGGTTCCATCATTGTCTGTCAGCAATGTATTGCTGTAGTTGAGTGTATTTTCATGAATGGGCAGATTATAATGACTGATGCTTTTGGTTCTCTCGTTAAAAACAGAAAATTTATTTGCTGCAGCTATCCATATTCGGCCTTCTTTATCTGTAATTGCCCTATTGATAAACCTTGATATTCCATCTCCCTGGTCATACAATTTCATCTCGCCTTTATGTCTATCGTATTTATACAAACCTACTCCTGTTGAGGCCATCCATAAATTTCCTTCCTTGTCTTCTTCTACAGAAGTTAAATAACCTGCGAGTTCTTTCTCCTTTTTTTTGATATAATACTTAGCCTCCACTTTATTATTTTCATTTATAAAAGCCAACCACCCAAACGCAGGAACAAACCATGGCCGGCCTGACTTATCTATTAAAAGTGCACTGTAGTTTACCTTCTGACCATCAGGAAATACTTCGACGTCTGCTTTTATAGCTATTGTGCGATCTGTGAGTTTATTCCATTTAATATAGCTCTCCTTTGTTGCGAAAAAGATCTCGTTGTCATTTTGTATTAAATAGTGATACGACTGTGTTGGCAAGCCTTGAAATTTTTTTTCAAATGGAGTTGCTTGTCTTGTTTTTTTATCAAGTTGCCATACGCCGGTATGCGTACAGGCATAGGGTTGGCCATCAATAAAATTGACAGAATAAACCGGGCCAGGCAATTGCCCTATGCTATTTTTTTTTGCTTTTGAAAAATCATAAAGTTCGTAACTGCCTGTTTGTGGGTAATAATGAACAACTGAAATACTTGGTTCAGAGGCCAGCCACCAACTGTTATCTGTCGGATCAATCGTAAAAGCGCCCAGCCGACTATTTTTAAATTCCTTTACATTCTCTGTTACAGGTATTATGGTGTATGCATTTTTTGAGTAATTACATTTTGAAATCCCTCCGGCTGTTGCGATCCATATGTTATTGCCTTCATCCTCCAGGACATCCCAGAATATATCCCCGGCAATAGATAGAGGATTATCATTTTTATAGGCAATAAGAGTACTGACCTGTTTTTTATAATCTATTACAGCCATTTTATAGTTCCATGTGCTTACCCAAAGCATATTATTTTTGTCTTCAAATAAAGTTTGGCCAAATGCGTTTGGAATCACCTTATCCATATTTATACGATAAAGTATTTTATGAGTTGCCGGATCAAAAGCTTTAATATCTCGTGTTACATTATCAAAAAACCAGAAATAGCCACCTGCCGCTAATGAAAGTGCTGCTACGCTATGATCATTAAATAATGAATCACCCGGCATATTTTTATGACTGTAAAATTTTTGTTCCGCTGAATTATAATAATGCAAACCAGAACGGGTGGCAAACCACAAACCTTTGCCTGATGGGTCTTCCACCAAACCATTTTGACGTACTGAATAATAGCGAAGCGAATCCCTATTACGTGTAAGGGGCTCCACTTCTTCAAACTTATTTGTTTGCTTGTTAAGTTTCATAATATTCCATTCGCCTGTTGCCCATATATTTCCTTTTTTGTCGCAAATGATATTCTGTATTCTTCTTGCAAAGTCTAATGTTGGTGGTATATAATTCACAAAAACATTTTTTTGGGGCTGATAACAAAAAATGCCACTGCTTGTGCCGCCCCAAATATTTCCTTCCTTGTCTTCGCACAGATCCATTATTTCACTACTTATAAATGAAGTACTGTCATTACCTAACCTGAAATTGTAAAAATGAGTGCCATCAAAGCGGTTTAGCCCGTTAGATGTAGCTACCCAAAGCATGCCACGGCTATCTTTTAAAATGCTATAACAGAAATTATTACTCAGTCCCTGCCGCTCTCCTATATTATGAAAAATGAAATTAGGTGCCTGGGAAAACAATCCATTTGCAAACAGCATTATTATTGATATGTAAAAAAACCTTCTCAGAAGTTGAATGAAATTAGGTGGCATGTGTATTTCAATAACAGCAAGCTATATAAAACAGGCGGCCTTTACAAGTTTAGGATAGCGATATGTCAAAAAATGAATTGAAATGTACAAAAGATAAATCGAGATGCAGAAGTAGCAAAATGAAATTCATTTGGTGATCGCTGATTGTAGTTTTCTACTCATAAACGCTTTTAGCATTTCAATTGAAAATATAATCATATAGGTTTATTTATTTGCCATCTGGCCTTCTTAAACTTTTACTCTGTTTCATATTTTTTCATTTTTGAGTTGTAAATCAAAAAACAAACACAATCTTTTACAAGTCAAAAAAAATTAAAATGAAAAAGTTAACCTTACTCTTCACCGTTCTCTTCACAACAATTGTTATCAATGCTCAAAACGTAGCTATTAATAATGATGCCTCTGCTGCTGCTGCCAGCGCCATGCTGGAAGTAAAGAGCACAACTAAAGGTTTCCTGATGCCACGTGTGACCTCAGCGCAACGTGGTGCAATTGTATCACCTGTACTCGGTCTTATGGTTTTTGATACCGATACAAAAACAATTTGGGCATATAATGGTTCATCCTGGTCAAATCTTTCTTCAGCCGGCGGTGGTAGTTTGACACTTCCTTTTAATCAAACAATAAATGAAGCCGGTGTTGCATTTAAGATCACAAATACAAGTGGTGCCATACAAGGTATTTCATCAAATATATCTACGGCAGCATTAAGCGGTAGTAATAGCAGCACCGGAGGAATTGGAGTATTAGGATCGTCAGGAGCAGCAACAGGAATTGGTGTTTCTGGTCAATCAAGCGTAGGTACAGGTATTTTTGGTCTTAGCCCTGACGGTGTTGGCGTAAAAGCATCGAGTACAAATGGGACCGCATTGCAAGTTAATGGCAATGTAAAAATATCAGGCGGCAATACAAACCCTAGCAATGGTGCGGTTTTGACAAGTGATGCAAGCGGCAATGCTGTATGGAAAGCAAATCGTATCGGCTTTCACGCTTTAACTATGAATACTTCTTATGACGATTTGCAACCTGATAAATGGTATAAAGTAATGTTTGCCGGTGAGTTTTACGACTTCGGCAACAACTTTACTCCTTACGCAGGCAACAGCGATACCCCTCCCGTAGAAGCAAGTGCATTTACAGTACCGGTAGATGGTGTTTATCATTTTGATTCTTATTTCCAAATAAAAATAGTTGGGTTAACCCCCGATGAGATTGAAGCTAGTATGAGACTGGCTGTAAACAGAAATGGGAATATCTCATATGTTGAATATCTTCCTCCTATAGAAAAATCTTATCAAGACAGTTACTTAGATCAAACCTGGGTTAAATTCAAACTTTCAACGGATTATTTTTTTATCACAGGAGATAAAGTATACATCGAAGTTCGCCATAATAATGCTGACAATGTGCATGCTTTAATAGGTGATGATTATAATTTTCGTTTCAGTGGTCGTCTTGCTATCCCCTATTGATCTGTCTTTTCAAAAGTCAGGTAGATATTCTATCATCTTATAATTTTCTTATAATGAAAAAAATAATTTTAACTATAATAATAGCCATCCTGTATTCCCAGGTAAACGGCCAGCTGAAAATAGAAACAGGTGCTAGCTGGGTTGTTACTGGTACTCCTACAACAGTGTTGCAGGATATGAATTTCGTAAATAACGGACTTTTTAATGGGGGTGCCGGAACGGTCAAATTCGTTGGTTTTCAAAATTCAACCATAAGCAGTAGCAGTCAACTTGGTTTTCATATGATGGACATCGCTAAAACAAATAGTGCAAAGGTTTCACTTAATAATAATCTTGGCATTAATGTTATCAATTTTATAACTGGTCAGCTTGACCTTAACGGTAATAATCTCTCTTTTTCTGCCTCTGGTTACATCGCTGGTGAAACAGAACTGAACCGTATAACGAGCAGCAATGGAGGATATATCGAGATCACGCAAAATATTGGTACTCCCAATATGTCCAATCCAGGCAACCTGGGTGCCTTTATTACAAGCAATGCCAATCTTGGTTCAGTTACGATACGTCGTGGACATATACCACAAAGTGGGACTGGTTTAACAGGAAGTATTAATCGTTACTATTCTATCGTTCCAGCCAACAACACTAATTTAAATGCAACTCTTCGTTTGAAATATTTTGATGCGGAGTTGAATGGACAAAATGAAAACAGTATGGTGCTCTATCAAAGCTCTAACAGTGGCGCTAACTGGAATAATTTATCAAGAACAAGTAACAACGTTAATGCTAATTATGTAGAGAAAACAGGACTTGCAAGCCTTGCTTTACAAACATTGGCAAATGATAACACTGTTGCTGGTGCTGTTACAGGATTGACATTTACCGGCACAAGAAAAAAAGCAACAGAAGTGCAGCTTAACTGGACTTCGCAAACAGAAACCAATATGAACAGGTACCAGGTACAGCGCAAATTGGATAGTGAGATCGATTTTACTGACCGGGCTCCTGTTACAAGTCTTGCGCCTAATGGCAACAGCAATTCACCACTTAACTACCAGAACGTTGATGCCAATGCTTATACCGGTCTATCTTATTACAGGTTAAAGATCATTGACAAGAACGATGTTGTTTCTTATTCAAACATCATTTCAGTAGCCGGTAAAACAAAAGGTGCAAAAGGTGGAGGTAATAATAACCTGACATTGGTTGGCGGTGAAGAAGAAGCAACAACAAAAGCAATTGCTGGAACATCTTCAGCAACCACAAAAAAGATAACAGTGGGACCCAATCCAAACAATGGCAACTTCTGGTTCAGTGTAAATGGAATTGAAAAGGAAACAGTTGCTACTCTTTATACCATTGATGGCAAACAAGTACAACAGTTCCGTGTCACAAATCTTCAACAACAAAAAGTAAATAGTATACGTACAGGAATGTATTTATTAAAGATCCCGGGATTTGAAACTCAAAAGATCATTGTAAATGGCGGCGGAAATGGCGCACCACAATCAACGCAAACAAATAGTAACAGTAAACTTTGATCAGGCAATAAGAACAAAGTTCAATTAACCAAGGCACTCATAATAATGAGTGCCTTTTTGTTACCTGTCCATCCATTTTTTATACTCAGGACTTTTCAGCCGGCTTATACCGATATCAAATTTATGATCCGGCTCCTTAAAACGACAGATGCCAATCCCAAATCATTTCCCTTCAAAATTTCAACACATTAAACAACTTATTTGACACATCAGCATTATAAACTTTTATTCTCTTTAATTCATTTTCATATTACATCAGCAACATAACCAAAACAAAATTTTATAACACAAAACAACTATTATGAAAAATTATTTATTACTCCTTTTAGTAATGGCAAATTATAATGTATTCGCCCAGGCTCCGGCAATACAATGGAACAAATCTTTTGGAGGCGCTGGTAGCGAAGAGTTTCGGGTTGTTAAGCAAACATCGGAAGGCGGTTTTATACTTGGTGGCACTTCTCATTCTGACGCTGATATTTTGGGAGGTAAATCTGAAAACAGCAAAGGCGGTGATGATTATTGGGTTGTTAAACTTGATGCCAATGGTAATAAAATTTGGGATAAGACAATAGGGGGAGGTGACAAGGATGCTTTGTTTTACCTGCAACAAACGGCAGACGGTGGGTATATCCTCGGAGGTTATTCTGGTTCAGATATTTCAGGGGACAAAACTGAAAACAGTAAAGGAGTTCAGGATTATTGGGTGGTAAAACTCGATGCAAACGGTAATAAAATTTGGGATAGGACAATAGGAGGATCCGGCAGTGATCTTTTGTTTTCCCTGCAGCAAACTGCAGACAATGGGTATATCCTGGGGGGATTTTCTAATTCAGATATTTCAGGGGACAAATCTGAAAACAGCAAAGGAGTTCAGGATTATTGGGTGGTAAAACTCGATGCAAACGGTAATAAAATTTGGGACAAAACAATTGGAGGAGCCGGCGTTGATTTTTTGCGTTCCGTGCAACAAACATCAGACGGTGGTTATATACTGGGGGGTGATTCCAGATCGGATATTTCAGTGGACAAATCTGAAAACTGTATTGGAGATTTTGATTTTTGGGTGGTAAAAATTGATGATGACGGTGATATAGTTTGGGACAATACAATTGGAGGAACCGGCAATGATGGTATTGATTCTTATTCCCTTCAACAAACTGCTGACGGTGGTTATATAATGGGAGGTTATTCCAGATCAAATATTTCAGCGGATAAATCTGAAAACTGTAATGGATTCGCAGATTATTGGGTAGTTAAACTCAATGCAAACGGCACTAAAATTTGGGATAAGACCATAGGGGGAAACGGCTCGGATGAATCATTTTCTCTGCAACAAACTACTGACGGTGGTTATATCCTGGGAGGGCATTCTATTTCAGATATTTCAGGGGACAAATCTGAAAATAGTAAAGGAAACTATGATTTTTGGGTGGTAAAAATTGATGATGCCGGCACTAAAATTTGGGATAAGACCATAGGAGGAACCGACATTGATTGGTTGAATTCCCTGCAACAAACTGCCGATGGTGGTTATATCATTGCAGGTTATTCCAGATCAGGTATTTCAGGAGACAAAACTGAAGCCAGTAGAGGGTTTGATGATTGTTGGGTGGTAAAACTTGAAGCAGAAACCGTCAATAATTGTTCAGCTTCAACCCTCAGTGTCACCATTCCCAACGCTTATGCTATCAACCCCGGTGGAAATATAAATACTGTTTATATCGGTTACCAGCCTGCTTCATCAATAACTCTTAACGCATCCCCATCAGGCGGCAATGCTCCTTATAACCATAGTTGGTCAACCGTACCATCACAAACCTCACAGCAAATAACAGTAAGCCCATCTGTTGCAGGAAATCACGCATTTACCGTAACGGTTACCGATGCATCAGGTTGTACCGCAACATACACTAAAACAATTACAGCCATGGATATTCGTACGGGAAAGAATCTTGAAAAAAGAATTATTTGTCACAAGGATAGTAAGGGTAAACGATCAACACTTACTGTGCTTGCAAGTGCAATTGCCGATCATCTTACGCATGGAGATTATCTCGGAACTTGTGTACAGGCTAATAACAAGATGAGTAGTGACAGTGATGTTACAGCAATGGCTTATGGCGAAATACTGACATCTGCAAATTCGTCTCTTCAAAAAATAACCGTTGGTCCAAATCCGAACAATGGTAATTTCTTTTTTAGTGTTAATGGAATTGAAAAAGAAACAATAGCTACGCTTTATGCAATAGATGGAAGAAAAATAAAACAATTTAAAGTAGTAAATCTCCAACAGCAAAAAGTAAATAATATACCTAAGGGCATGTATTTACTAAGAATCCCGGGATTTGAAACACAGAAGATCATTGTAAACGGCGGCGGAAATGCAGTGCCTCAATCAACACAATCAAATAACAATATTAAACTTTGATCGGAATAATAAAATAGGGCACAATTAAACGGCACTCAAGAATGAGTGCCGTTTATCATTGGGAAACAGGCCCGGTATTTGCAACTATTTTTATACGAATTAAATTTATAAAAATAGAGGACGGTTTAGGAGGCCGCATCATTTGGTGCGGCTTTTTATTTCTACCTACTTTTGGAAAAATTTCATCATGTATCAAACACTGCTTACTTCCATTGAAAATAATGTTTTAACTATTACGATCAATCGTCCTGAAAAATTGAATGCGTTGAACAAAAATGTATTTACTGATCTTGATAAAGCATTGGATGACATTGAAAAAAATCCTGAAATAAGATCTGTTATTATCACCGGTGCAGGACCAAAAGCTTTTATTGCCGGCGCTGATATTTCAGAGTTTAGTGATTTTAGCAAGGAACAAGCCATGGCATTGGCTAAAAGAGGTCAGGATATTTTTTTTAAAATTGAGCGTTGCAGCAAACCAATTATCGCGGCGGTCAATGGGTTTGCTCTCGGTGGCGGATGTGAATTGTCAATGGCTTGTCATTTTCGTATTGCAAGTGAAAATGCAAAGTTTGGTCAGCCTGAAGTGAATTTAGGTTTGATACCTGGTTATGGTGGCACACAAAGACTTGTTCAATTAATAGGAAAAGGCAGAGCATTGGAATTATTAATGAGTGGAAATATGATCGATGCTCATGAGGCAAAAGAATTTGGATTGGTAAATCATATAACAAGTGCTGATAATTTACTTGAACAAGCGAAATTAATTTTGTCTGTTATCAACTCAAAAGCACCATTAGCTGTTGCAGCTTGTATTAAAGCCGCCAATGCAGTTTATGATGAAACAACAAATGGTTTTGATTTAGAGGTCAAAGAATTTGGAAATTGCTTCGCTACGGAAGATATGAAAGAAGGAACAACTGCATTTTTAGAAAAAAGAAAAGCAAGTTTTAAAGGAAAGTAATTTATTCAAATGCATTTTTAAAAGTGATCGTTTGTCCTTTTGATGTTTTCATTTCTGCAATGCCTTTTTCTATTTTGATCAGCGAACGATCAATGCCGGTATTGATCCAGGTTTTAAAAGGAAGCTTTATCCTAAGTACTCCTCCGGCTTCAGCTTTTATTTTTACTTCCATTGATACTCCATTTTCTTTTTTTGCTGAAATAAGAAATGCCCCTTCTGCTCTCAATGTTTTAAATGAAACATTTTTCCAGTCTTTTGGAATAGCCGGAAATATTTCAATAAAATCTTTATGACTTTGCAAAAGCATTTCGTGAATGCCTTGTGCAAAAGCAAAATTTCCTTCGAGTGTAAACGGACGATAAGTAGCATCTGCATATTGGCCGCCTTTCTGATCTCCATTTAAATGAAAACTATTAGGTGAAACAAAATTGGTAGCAAACTTTTTAAGGTTTACTGCTGCTGAATCACCATGCTGTGCTCTTGCATAAATAGAAGCGACCCATACAAATGAATAACCAACCCACTCTCTTGTTCCAAGTTTTTCAATTTGCTTTAAAGAGTTTTCAATGATCACTCTTTCTGATGAGTCTTCTGTATTCAATAAACCCATTGGATGAATTGCATGCAAATGATTTTGGTGACGATGAGAATGTTCAAGATTTTGATTGACAGAAATGGTTAAGCCCGTTTCGTTTGAATTAAATTGAGGTAATGCCGACCATTGCAATAACCAGTATTTTGCTTCGCCTTCCTTTTGTAGGTCTAAATTGACTGCCCATAACATTTCAAATGCATTTTTCACTAATGCCAGGTCATAATTTGTCCAATTATGAAACCATGCTTTAATACTATTGTTATTGTATTCCGGTGTAGAGCTCAACGGCAATTTCCTGGTGGCGCTATCGCTGGTGAGATGATCAAGAAACTTGCAAACCTCATTGATATAAGGAAAAGCTTTCTCAGCTAAAAAATTTTTATTCATGCTATATATCCATTGCCAATAAAAATGTTGGGCTAACCAGGCCGAAGTAGTTGGCGACATTGCATACTGGATCCATCCTCCCATTGGTTTACCGGAAATAGTTGAAACACCCGGCACATTTAATCCATCCATTTCAAAATATTCCTTTGTCCATTTTTTATTCTCCTCTTTTACTTTCCATAACCAGTTTGTAAATCCTACTGTAAGATCAAGATGATTACCTGAGTAACCGGGCCAATAACTTAATTGAGTATTGAGATCATGATGAAAATCTCCTTTCCATGGCGGCAATCTTCCATCATCTGCGGTCCATATTGCCTGTAAAGAGATCGGCGGCGTATTGCTTCTTGCCACACACCCGAATTTGTACATATCTAAATAATATTGTCTTTCCATTATAGAATCAGGAATTGAAACAGATGATCTTTTCCAATAATCATTCCACCAATCAATATGCGATGGCCATCCAGTGGGTTCTTTAACTAATACATTTATTGCGGGAAGAGATGCGGGTTGATTATTGGTGATCGTCCATTCGCCAATAATCTTTTTCCCGGGGAACCGGTACCATTTCACCAGCACTTGATAATAATTATTATTCCATGTAGGCTGATGATAAAGAATATAATCAATTCCATTCTTCACAGTTCCTTTTGCATAGCCAAGCCGTTCAAGACCATGCCCGGAAACACTGTTACCTGTTTTTCCATTACTTCCTGTGTTGTAATTTGGAACGATCAATTCAGGAATGAGGTCTTCCTCTATATTTTCAAAACCAAAATACCCCACCTGCCGTGTTGCATGAATATAATTATTGAACTTAACTCCATTTTCAAATTCTACAACACTTAATCCATTTGAAATGTCAAGCGAGACTTTTTTTACTTTACCGATCTTATTAAGATCAAACTCAATGGCCGCTCCGGGAATTTTTGTTGGCGCAGGATATTTTTCATAAGGCTCATCTCCTATTTTCTGCACTGAATCATATTGATTCATTTTTACTTTTTCTACTACCCATTTAAATTTCAACTTGTCGATCTCGGGCATGGGACGATCATCCCACAGATCAACCCTATCTATTGACATTCTTATTTTATTATTCTTCTCCCATATTAAAGCACCTAACCAGCCATTACCCAAAGGAATTGCCTCATCCCATCTTTTAGCCAATGTATCAAATACGAGGTTATGTTTTGCCTTAGGTTGTGCAAAAGTATTTATGGAAACAAATAACAATAAAGGGAGCAGTCTTCTCAATTCTTAATTATTAATCGTTAAACTAATTCTTCTTCTGTGGTGGTTTTACAATTGTAGTGTCAGTTTCAAGAATTGGGACATAATAACCACCAGTATCTAAAGTTACGTTTGGAAAATTACTTTTCAGTGTCGGCCATTCCGAAGCAGTGATAAATGTTTTATAAATATATATAGCTTGTAATTTCGGAAGGTCTTTTAATTGCGCAACCCCCTTTCCTGTCACTTTGGTACCGACAAGATTCAAATATTGAAGATTGCTCAATGATCGTAAAGAAGCAAGTCCATGATCTGTTATCAATGTATTGTCTAATTGTAAACGGGTAAGGTTTACAAGCTGTGCTATTGGGGTCAATAAAGTATCTGAGATCTTCTTTCCGCCTAGGTTTAACCAAACCAATTGCTTTTTTATAGATAGTAACAAAGCGATATCATTATAAGTTATCGAATCAGCCGTTACAAAATTCGCTTTTAAGTAGTTACTGTTTTGTGCTACCGGTAAAACAACAATTCCCCTTTGCTTTAATTTCTGCAATGCTTTTTCATCTGCTTTTTCAACCATGGCCTGTGGCACATCCGGAAGAACTTTTTTTACTTCCTTTTGTAACGCAAGTAAAACAGGTTTTATTTTTTCCGGCTGCTCAAGGTCTTTTGTCTTTTTATCAAATGACGCTCCTGTTGCGATCCACCAGTGTATCAATTCTATTTCATTATCTTTTAATTGTGGTTTCTCTTTAGGCGGCATATGATCTTCCTCGTTGCGTGGTAATAACAATCTTCTCATCATATCACTTTCTTCTGGATTGCCGGCCTTAATTACTTCACCATCTTCCCCACCTTTTAAAATAAATTCAGGTTCATCCAGTCTTAGCTTGCCTTTCTTTTTGCTTTTATTATGACAGCCATAACATTTGCTTTCAAATATTGGCTGAATTATATCTGCATATGCATTTGCCTCCTGCACATCAGCAATTGGTTTGATCTCTTTTTCAACTACACTTTCTTTTGAAAACCCTTTCGTAAGATAATCTGATCCATGAGTAAGTGACCCACCCAAATGGCCTGTAACAATAATTAATGGTATCATTAATAGTATTACCCATTTAGCAAATTCATTTTCCCACCGGTTAAATAAATATGCGATGAGTGAAATAGATGCAGTTGCAATACCAAACCATTTATGTGTACTTACCAATTCGTCATCATAGTCGCCGCTTTGTGAAAGTAAATAACCGCTGATACAAGAAACAATTGCGCTGATCATTCCCCAGAACAAGGCAATGTTTGTAGCAGTATGCATTGATGTGTATTTTGGCTTGAGTGTAAGTAGTTGAAAAAGGCCAGCCAATAATAAAATGCCTATTGGCAAATGCACCAATACAGGATGAAAGCGACCAATTATTTCAGAGATGTTCATCAATAAATTAATAAGGAATAATTAAAATTAATAATTGGTCAGCTATATCGTTTGCGCAATAGTTGCATCATATACACATTGATCTCCCATTGATTTGCCAACGGTTGTCTTGTATATGCCGTGGTAGGCATATAATCAGGCGGGCCGAACTCGGTTAAGAAAGTCATTCGTTCACCATTCTTCTTTTTTCTTTCTACCACCTTATCCCACCATGCAAGATGAGCTTTTACTGCATTCTCCCATTCAGGTGCTCTTGGATCATTTACCTGTGGACCTTCAGGATGACCGATCCGTGCATGAATATGTTCCACTCTATCCAATGTCATATTTAATGTATCCTGCTGATCTGCCAAGAGACTCTCATGCACATTACACCAATGAGATACATCGAACGTAATTTTTAATTCAGGATACTTTTCCATGAACTGTCTTGCAACAGGTGCTGCATATAAAATTCTTGAGCGATGCGTTTCATGGCAAATAGTGATCCCGGTTTCTTTTGCCAGTGCAAGAGTGTGTTCAATAAATTTTTTATTATCATCAAAACTAAAATGATCCCTGCCGGAGTGATTATTAATATAAAGAGGTCGCTGGATATTTTGTTTCGCAGCTGCATCAACCATTTTTTTATAATAATCCAAATGTTCCTTCGGATCATTTTGCCAGCCGCCGCAAAGAAAACCAATTTCCAATCCATGAGTTTTTAAGGCAGCAAATAATTCATCTTTTTTATTATCTGCGGGCCACCACATCTCTATTCCATCATAACCTTCTTTTTTTGCTTTAGCACAAAACTGGTCTGTCGTTCCATCAAAGCCCCAATTAGTAGCCAATATTTTTAATTCATAATTTTTATTCATGGTGAAAGAAGGTTGAGTTGCTGATGAAATTTTATCGAGAGAAGAAAACATCAATGCTGCTGTTGCAGTGGCTGATGCTTGTAAAAATTTTCTTCTGTTTGATCTCATATTAAATTAATGCGGCCTGGTGCAAATCCTGTTCAATAGAATTACTATCAGTACAAGTGAGTGACACAACAGACGATGATAGTAGTACTACAGGTTGTAAACAAAAAATCTATGTCAATATTTCCTGGATCACTTTCCCTTTCACATCCGTTAATCTAAACGGTCTTCCCTGGAATTCATACGTGAATTTTTCATGATCGAAACCCAACTGATTTAAAATTGTTGCCTGTATATCGAAGGCTTCTGTTTTTCCACTGACCACACTATAGCCGATCTCATCTGTTTCGCCGTAAGTAGTGCCGCCTTTGATGCCACCACCTGCCATCCAAATAGAAAATGCTTCTGTATGATGATCCCTTCCTTTAAATGGAACTGCTCTGCCTTCTCTATTTTCCTGCATTGGTGTTCTTCCAAATTCACCACCCCAGATCACCAGCGTTTCATCAAGCAAACCTCTTTGCTTAAGATCAAGTATCAATGCCGTCATCGCCTTATCAACCGAGCGGCATTTATTTATAAGACCGATATCAACTGCTGTTTGCGCATCTGTACCATGACTGTCCCAGCCCCAATCAAACAACTGAACAAAGCGAACTCCTTTCTCAACAAGACGACGTGCTAACAAAATATTATTGGCAAAAGAAATTTCACCCGGCTTTGTTCCGTACATATCATGAATGTATTGCGGCTCATCATTTATGTTCATCACTTCCGGCGCCGCTATCTGCATTTTATATGCCATTTCATATTGAGCAATGCGTGATAAAGTTTCTGGATCTTTATATTGCTCATGCTGATGCTGATTGATCTTATTTATTGCATCGATAGATGCACGACGCAGGTCACGATCCATCCCATTAGGATCATTCATAAATAAAACCGGATCGCCTTCACTTCTGCATTGCACACCCTGGTATACACTCGGCAAAAAACCACTGCCCCATGCACTCTTACCTGCATCGGGATCATTGCCGCCCGATGTCAACACAACATATCCTGGTAAATTCTGATTCTCTGTTCCCAAACCATATGTAACCCATGCTCCAATACTCGGACGACCTAATCGTGGAAAACCTGTATGCATGAACAATTGCGCCGGTGCATGATTAAATTGATCGGTCGTTACTGATTTTATGATCGCTACATCATCAACGATCGATGAAAAATGCGGCAAGTAATTACTTAACCAAATTCCGCTTTCACCATATTGTTTAAATGTTGCTTGCGGTCCCAGCATTTTTGGCACACCGCGAATAAATGCAAATCGTTTTCCTTCCAATAAACTTTGCGGACAATCTTGTCCATCGAGTTTCATCAGGTCAGGTTTGTAATCGAATAATTCTAATTGTGATGGTGCCCCTGCCATGTGTAAATAAATAACCGACTTTGCTTTTCCCGGGAACATGGGTGGTCGTGGCGCCAACGGATTAACAGGATCAATTAAAATATTTGATGCTTGCTGCGAAGAACTTCTTCCGCAACTATTCAATAATGATCCCAATGCCAAAGCACCTAAGCCCATTGCACTTTCTTTCAAAAAATGACGACGGGTATGTTGACTAAGCACTTCTCTTCTTGCTTCTTCAAATAATCTTTTGCTATGTAATTCTTTTTGGCTCAATTTTATTTATGTTTTCAGCATCAATAATTCTTATCATCGTCCCTTGCGTCGCACTCTTGTACTTCAATAATTCTATTCGGCATATATGCTCTACATCCTTTAATCGTTTCTATGTTGAACCCCTAGGGGTTCTTGTAAAAATCTTTCTTTTCATTCCCGGGTTAAAACCCGGCTATTAATATTTTGCTCCTACGGAGCAAATGACTACTCAAATAATAATGACCTTTTCAAATAGTGCCCCGATATTTTGTCTCTACAGGATAAAGAAATTATCATTGATCCAAAACCCTTCGATCTAAGTCTCCCCTTTAGGGGGACAGGGGTTATATCTTCGTCACTACCTCATCCAAATTCAAAATAGCATTACACACAACAACCATCGCTGCTGTTTCCGGATTATTATGTTCATCGTTCACACCGATCATTTCACAAGTTTTGTCTTTATCGCTACTAAATTTTTCCAAAGCATTTTTATATAGATCCTCTAAAATGGAAAGATCTTTTTCCTCAATTGCATGACCAGTTGCTAATTCATACCCTCTCTTTATTTGATCATTGACATTTTTACCCATTTCTTTTTGCAAGCGATAAGCAAAGTTTCTTGCCATTTCAATATAAGCAGAATCATTTAAAGTAACCAATGCCTGCAACGGTGTATTTGTTCTTATTCTTCGTGCTGTACATATTTCTCTTGACGTACCATCAAATGTTGTCATTGAAGGATAAGCGGCAGTTCGTTTCCAGTAAATATATACGCCACGCCGATATTGATCTTCGCCTTTGCTTTGTTTCCATTGATCGGCATTATAAGGTGAGTTCCATATACCTTCAGGCTGAAAAGGCATTATACCTGGTCCATACATTTTATTACTTAACAACCCACTGATACATAAAGCCTGGTCACGAACCTGCTCGGCAGATAACCTTACTCTTGGTCCTCTTGCATAATATTTATTGTATGGATCTTTTTTTAATAGCTCATCATTCACTGTTGATTGCTGCCTGTAAGTTGCAGACATTACAATTGCTTTGATCACCTTCTTTATGCTCCAGTTATCATCGTTCATAAATTTCCAGGCAAGCCAATCAAGTAATTCTTTATGTGTAGGTGATATTCCTTGTGTACCGAAATCTTCCAATGTTTCCACGATGCCATTTCCAAAGATCTGTTCCCATAAACGATTCACCATTGTTCTTGCCGTTAGTGGATGTTTTTTATCTGTTAACCACAATGCAAGATCCATCCTGTCCTTACTCCCGTTTTTTTGAATAGGAGAAAATAATTTTGGAACATCTGCTTCCACTTTATCTCCTTTCACCAGCCAATTGCCTCTATCAAAAACATTTGTTTCTCTATAGAGATCGAGTGAGTTTTCTGACATTACAGGTGTTGTCTTAACTGGTTTATTCAGTAATCGCATATAGCTGCTGAATACACTGTCATATCCTTCTTTGCCTTTACCCGGAAATTGCTGGCCGAAATGAAACCAATCAAGTATTAATGCAGTAAAATCATCTTTCTCTAATTTTTTACTGAAAAAGGAAAAATAAAGATCATGTACACCGGCAACAGGATCTACATCAACTCCATAAATTTTGCTTTCCCCTTTTGTTTCCGGTACATTGATCGTTTTCCATACCGGTCCATTCATGCTATCAAGATGAATTGTCCATACACCATCAGTTGGATAGCCTTTATACCGAAACATAAAATAATTCTTATCTGAAAGATCGATCCCTGTCATTCTGAAATCGGAACGTTTCCTGATCAGCAGCCATTTTGTTTCCCGTTGTTCAGCGTTAATATATTTATCTGTTCTTTCAAACGAAGTAGTAACCGGCTGCCATGTCTTTAGCAGCTTATAAAAAAATTTAGCTTCTGTATCAGTACTTTTTTGTTTCAGCCATTCTTTTATTCTTAATGCCTCGATGCTGTCTTCCTTTTCAAAGCGACGAAGCAAAGGATAATCTTCCTGTGAATCACAATCACGGCTGTTATTGAAAAATGCCATGAATTTATAATACTCATCGTGACGAATGGGATCATAAGGATGACTATGACATTGCACGCAACTAAATGTAGTACTCATCAACGCTGTCCAGGTTGTATTTACCCTGTCTATCACTGCAGCGGTTCTGTATTCTTCATTATCCGTTCCTCCTTCGTCATTGGTGACCGTATTGCGATGAAAGCCGGTAGCAATGTATTGTGCATCGGTAGGATCTGTTAAAAGATCACCGGCTAATTGCTCAATTAAAAATTTATCGTAAGGTTTGTCTTCATTAAATGAACTGATCAGCCAATCGCGGTAGGGCCAGATATTTCTTCCGGGATCTTTTTCAAACCCTTTTGTATCTGCATAGCGGGCAAGATCAAGCCACATCGAGGTCCATTTCTCACCATACTTTTTTGATGCGAGCAGATCATCAATAAGATTTTCGTAAGCCTTATCACTATTATCATTCAAATATTTTTTTGCGATACTTTCTTCTGCAGGCATGCCGATAAGATCAAGACTTGCTCTTCTTAGTAAAGTTTGTTTATCCGCATCAAGTGATGGCTTTAATTTTTCTTCTTCTAATCTTTGATAAATAAATTTATCAATCTCATTTCTTATCCATTTACTTTTTACATCAGGTAGTTCTGGTTTCTGTACAGGAAGATATGCCCAATGTTCACCCCATTCCGCTCCTTGCTTTATCCATTTTTTTAAAATTGAAATTTCTTCTTTGGTCAGCGGGTCATGTTTGTAAGGCATTCTTTCATCAGGATCATTGTGAGTTATCCTTCTTATCATTTCACTTTTCCCTGGTTCGCCCGGCACAATGGGATACTTGCCGGATCTAGCAGCCTTCAGTGCATCTTCTCTGAATAATAAACTGAAATCTGATTTTGCTTTGACGCCACCATGGCAGGCAATACATTTTTTGTTTAAGATCGGTTTTACCTGTGTGTTATAATCTATCTTTTCCGAACTGCTTGAAAAATAGTAGATCAATCCTCCTACTAATATCAAAATAATTATTACAAGAAATCTTTTTATATGAAGCATCGTTTAGGTCAGCATTTGTGATGCTTAAAGTTAAGAAGTTTGGCTTGCACTATGCTTCAGGGAGGTGTCAAATAAAGAAGGTTTTTTACTCTTCAGCCTAAAGAGCCGAGAAAATCAAGGCAGAACAAATCAGAACAGAGCAATTCATGTCCTGAAAATAATTTTTTGTTAAACGATTCAGCGAACAACCTATATCTAACATATTACGTCAAATGAAAAAGTTTCTCTAACTTTTCTATAAGTAAATGAAATACTTTCTATTAATAAGCACCATTTTTATCCATCTTACGGCGATGTCACAGTCACCGTATTTAACCATTTTAGTAAAAATGGATTCTGTAAAAGCAGAATTTACCCGGTATAAAATAGAAATGAATATTTGCGAGCCTAATAAAAAGACAGAAAAAGGAGATTGGTTCACGCATGATACTTCTGCAATTGATTTTAGCTCTTTAAGATCTAATGATATTAAATGCGGAGGATATTTTGATAAAGGAACACCGACTTTGATCTCCGGAGAGGAAGAAGAAAAACCCTTTAATCAATTTCAGTTCAACAACCAGGTATTTGCCTGGGAGAAAATTTTTGTACTCAAAATTTCGAATTCGTCATCAAGAGGCTGGCACCCGGAAATGTATATTGTGATGCCGATGAAGTACAAATCATTTGTCACATACATTACATTAAACGATATCGAATTTCAATCTGGCAAAGTGATATTTCTCACAAATTACAACGCTTCTTACAATACTTCTGAAGGTTCAAAGTATCTAAAGATTGATCAATCATTAAAAAACTATAAGTCGGTTGATGTAAAAACTTTCCCGCTAAAAGAACTATTGGAAAAGGAATAAACTTATTTTTCCAAAAACTTCTCATCAATTAAATAAGCAGCGACTCTGTTTATATTATCATTCCGGTTGCGGTCAACCAAAGAAACTTTGAATGACGTAATTGTTTTTGCAGGAAAAGTAAGTATTCGTCTTCTACCGATAGTTGTCCCGGAAATTTCACCCACATTCTGATCATTATTAAACAACACGATCTTAAACCTTTCAATGGTCTGACCGAGATGAATTGCTTCCCGCAAAACAATACAATTTACAGCAGTTGCTTTTGCAAGTTGTACAGTAAATCCTTGCTGATCGATCCCATAACCATAGCCTTTCTTATCAAAGGCACGATAGCTGATCGAGTCATTTAAAAATGCATCTTCATTTATTTCCCAATAAGCTTTAGCATCCTGCAATAAATTATTATTGAAATTCTGATCTCTTAACATCTTAAATTCTATCAGTGCCACTGAATCATTTTCATTGATCAAACCTCTTTTGTCTGGCGGCACATTTAATAAAAGATTTGAACCACGGCCAACAGATTTTAAATAGAGTTCGAATAACTGCTCACCACTTTTCACTTTGTTATCTTCATTCGCATGCCAAAACCAACCGGGCCTGATGCTTACATCACACTCTGCCGGTATCCACGTTTTTCCAAATGCATTGCCAGTATTTAATGTGTCAGTTGATGGGGCACCAGCTCCTGCAGTATATCCTGCAGTATCGAGATAATTCCAATTTGTTTTACCAGCAATTCCTTTTTCGTTTCCCACCCATCTTATGTGCGGGCCGACATCGCTGAACACTACCGTATTTGGAGAAAGTGCTTTCACTGTTTTCTTAAATCTATCCCAGTCATAAACTTGCTTTTTTCCGTTCGGGCCTTCACCATTTGCGCCATCCCACCACAGTTCCCAAATAGGACCATAGTTTGTAAAGATCTCTTTCATCATATTTACAAATACATCATTGTATTGCGGCGTTCCGTATTTTGGATGATTACGATCCCATGGAGAAATATATACACCGAATTTTAAACCATACTCTTTACAAGCTTGCGATAATTCTTTCAACACATCTCCTTTTCCATTCTTCCATTTACTTTCACGAACAGTATGCGTTGAATATTTACTTGGCCACAAGCAAAATCCATCATGATGTTTTGCAGTGATGATCACTCCTTTTGCTCCTGCCTGCTTCGCAATTCTTACCCATTGCCTGCAATCAAGATCTGTTGGATCAAAAATATCTTCGGGTTCATCACCATGACCCCATTCCTTATCAGTAAATGTGTTTGGACCAAAATGAAAAAAGAAATAATATTCCATTTCATGCCAGGCAAGCTGTTGCTTTGTTGGCAAAGGTGTTTTGCTTACCTGTGCCTGTAGAGTTACAGAAAAAGAGAAAAGGAAAAAAAGTATTGAAATCTTTTTCATAGCCTTTAATTTTTACAACGATCTGTCAAGATGTGTATACCCTCCATCCACATAAATTAATTGCCCTGTTGTATGACTTGATCTTTCAGAAAGAAGAAATACAGCCATATCGGCGATCTCCTCAGCAGTTGTCATTCTTTTTCCAAATGGAATTTTATCGGTAATCGTTTTTAATTTTTCTTCCGGGTTTGGCAAAGTCTTTATCCATTTTTCATAAAGTGGCGTATAACATTCAGCAACGATCACTGCATTTACTCTTATTCCATATTTTAATAATTCAACAGCCCATTCCCTTGTTAATGCATTACGTCCGCCGTTTGATGCTGCGTATGCAGATGTATTTCCCTGTCCAGTTTCAGCAACTTTGCTACCAATGTTGACAATGGCGCCTTTACTTTTTATTAATTCAGGTAAAGCATGATGAGCCATCAAATAATAATGCACAATATTTTTATGAAGCGATGCAATGAATGATTCATAGTTTCCTTTTTCCAATCCTACCCCATCATTAACACCTGCATTGTTTACTAATCCGTCAATCTTTCCAAATTTTTCTATCGTTGCCTTAACGGCATTCTCACAATCTTCCGGATGAGTGAGTTCGGCAGTTATGCCAAATCCAGCTCCGACCTCTTTAATGATCGCATCATTATCATTTGCATCACGACCGACAACAACAGGTATTGCGTCTTCTGCAGCTAATGCCTTTGTAATGCCTGCGCCAATTCCTTTAGCCCCACCTGTAACAATGATGACCTTATCTTTTAAATTTAAATTCATACCTATAAGTTATAAAATTCAATTGCATTTTCACCAAGTACTTTTAACCTATCTTCTTCAACCAAATTTTCCATGTATTTCTCCAATAAACTTTTCCATTGCACATAAATACCCGAGAGTAACATAACAGGCCAATCACTTCCAAACATTAAACGATCAGTCCCGAAAGCTTCAAACACTGTATCAAGGTAGGGATAAAAATCTCCGGCACTCCATTGCTTCCATTTGGTCTCTGTGAATAATCCGGAAATTTTGCAATAGACATTAGGATGCTGCGCCATTTCTTTTATTAATGCTTTCCATTCATCAATATTTTTTTTACCAATATCTGGTTTTGCACAATGATCAATAACAAACTTTTGACCCGGAAATTTTGAAACAAACTCCAATGCAGGTTTTAATTGATAATGATAAATAAGAATATCATACGTATAATTAAATGGTGCTAAAGCCCTGATGCCTTTTTGAAAGTCTTCTCTTAATAAAAAATCGTCAGGCTCAGATTGTACTACATGACGCCACCCTTTGATACTAGTATACTGGGAAAAGAATTGAAGTCTTTCGTCAACGTCTTTGCTTTGCAGGTCGGTCCAACCAACAACTCCTTTTATTTCAGAATGTGTTTTTGCAAGCTCAACCAAAAAATGTGTTTCGTATTCACTCTGTCCTGCCTGAACTGCTACACAACCATCAACGCCGTTTCGTTTAAGTGTGGGTATTAAATGCGCTGGTAAATGATCCTGTTTCAGGATCTTCATTTCATCGGTGATCCACGCATCTCTTTTCTTATCATACTTCCAAAAATGTACATGTGTATCAATGATCATGGTAGTTCAAATATTTTATCCATTAGGATCCATTTCTCACCAGTTTTTGCCCATGGCAATGCTTGTTGAAATTTCCACATCAGGTTTTCCCATTCCTGCACTTTGGAGTTCGTCGCATCCATTGCAGATTTCTTTTCAAAACTAAAATCCTCATTCGCTTCAATTATCATAAACATCCTGTTGCCCGTACGATAAATATCCAATACTTCTATGCCAGATATTTTTATACTATTGATTATTTCCGGCCAAACATTTTTATGATAATTCTCATACTCGGCGATCAACCTGGTATCCTCTTTCAAATCCAAAGCAAGACAAAACCTTTTCATTAAGTTTAAGATTTATTCTTTATATGCTACTGCTTTCTGCCTGCTGCTCCCTAAACCATGAATACCTAATTCCATCACATCCCCTGGTTTTATATATACGGGTTCTGGTTTTTGCCCGAGTCCGACTCCTGCCGGTGTTCCTGTTGAAATAATATCTCCGGGCAACAACGTCATAAACTGACTTAAATAAGAAATAAGATGCGGAATTTTAAAAACAAGGTTTTTTGTATTACCATCTTGCATCATTGTTCCATTTACAGTTAACCAAAGCCGTAAGTCATTTACATCCGAAACTTCATCAGGTGTTACTAAATAAGGTCCAAGTGGCGCAAACGTATCACAGCTTTTTCCTTTTACCCATTGACCGGCTCTTTCTAATTGAAATTCTCTTTCACTATAATCATTGTGTAAAAGATAACCGGCTACATAATTTAATGCAACAGCTTCATCAACATAAGAGGCTTTCTTGCCAATCACAATTGCAAGTTCAACTTCCCAATCTGTTTTTTTACTATTCTTCGGAATAATAAGATCATCGTTTGGTCCAACAATAGCAGTGGTCGCTTTAAAAAAAATAACTGGTTCGGGCGGTAGTTGCATTTTACTTTCTGTCGCATGATCAGAATAATTCAAACCAATGCAAATGATCTTAGAAGGTCTTGCAATGGGCGGACCAAGACGAGCATCTCTTGAAATTTCTTTTAAGGTCTTTTCACTTATAATTGTGTTGAGCAATGCGAGGCCACCAGTTTCAAAAAACTTTTCATCATAATCATGAATGTATTCCGAAACATCAAACCAGGCATCATTAATTATTACACCAGGTTTTTCCTTGCCGGCTTCACCAAAACGAATCAGTTTCATCAGTAGTTTATTTTAGATCCAATTGAATAATAGTGTCAATATCATCCAGCATAACTCCATCAATATAAATAAATGTTCCTTCGGGTTGCTGTTTGAATTTTATTTCCTTGTTCCCGTTCAATAAAAAAGCTTTGGAGATCTTTTCTTTTAATTCAGGAATAAAAATAAAAGAAGGATTCTCTGGTTTATTGAGAATGTGCATATAAACCGTTTTATTTTTTATGGTCATCGTTCCCCAATCCTTTGGCGGAATTACATTGCCCCTGGTTCCATAAATGGTTTGGCCATTACGTTCCATCCATTTACCAACAGCTTTTAAAGTATCGGCAAATTCCGGTTGTATAGTTCCATCAGGCATGGGACCAACATTCAATAAAAAATTGGCATTAAAACCAGCGGCCTTCACTATGTACTGAATTGTTTTTTTCACTGATTTATAATTTCTGTCAGTGATATTAAAACCCCAGCTGTCATTCATTGTCTCACAGGTTTCTAATGGTAATGCAGAAATTGATGCGCCACCAAATCCAGTTGTATTATGACCGGGCAGATCTTTTTCAAATGCCTGGAAGTCTTCTCCTGGAATCGGAGTCAAATGATGATTATTACTGATCAAACATGCCGGTTGTAAACTATGAATGAGTTTATATATTTCTTCATAATGCCAGTTCACTTTTGACGTTTGGCCTTTATCATGATCATTATCTAACTGGTCCCAATGGCCATCAAACCAGATGCCTGATATTTCTCCATAGTTAGTCAGTAATTCAGTTAGCTGTGCTTTCATGAACTTCACATAATTTTCCCAATTACTTTTCTCTGTTCTTCCTGTCCCTTTTCCTGTTCTACCGGTTTCATATTGATAATCGCTGCGATACCAATCAAGCAATGAATAATAACAGAAAAGTTTGACGCCTTGCTTATGACATTCATCGGCTAGCTGCTTCAATGCATCTTTGTGATAAGGCGTGTTTGTTATTTTCCAGTCAGATTGTTTTGTATCCCAATTGCTAAATCCATCATGATGACGGGTGATAAATGTGATATATTTCATTCCCGCAGATTTAGCAATGCCAACCCATTTAGCGGCGTCAAAATTCTGAGGGTTAAAAATGTTGACCAGCTTTGTATAATCTGCTACTTTAATATTTCTTTGATTCATCACCCACTCGCCATGTCCCAACACACTTGAAGCACCCCAATGAATAAACATGCCGAATTTATTATCCTGGAATTCTTTTCTTGCAACCATGTTTTCTGGTGTTGGCGTGTACGTATCCTGTGCAGTTGAAAAAATTACAGTTGAAAAAAATGTTATACTGAAAAATATCCTTTTCATGTTTGATTTAATTATTGAGTTTAACAAAGCCTCCATCAACAAGATAATCGCATCCTGTAATAAATGATGCTTCATCACTGCAGAGATATAATGCAAGTGCCGCAACTTCATCCGGGTTCCCCATTCTGCCTATCGGCTGCGTCTTTGAAAGTTTTTCAAACATTTCTTCCTCTTTACCCGGATAGTTGTTTTTTAAAAATCCATCCACAAACGGCGTGTGCACTCTTGCCGGTGAAATAGAATTGCAGCGAATATTTTCCTGTAAATAGTCTTTTGCAACACTTAACGTCATTGCCATCACTGCTCCTTTTGTTGTGCTGTATGCAAACCGGTCAGGTATCCCAACATGTGCTGCGACAGATGCCATATTGATGATACAACCACCACTGTTTTTCTTTAATTGAGGTATTGCTGCATATATACAATTATAAACTCCTTTTACATTTACCGATATTACTCTATCGAAATCTTCCTCTTTAGTATTATCTGCTTTCCCTATATGGGCAATGCCAGCATTATTGACAAGGATATTTATGGCGCCAATGTTTTCAAATATTGCAAGTACTTCTTTTTGATCAGCAACATTGCATTTATGTACAAAAACCTTACCGTTGTCATTTTTTATTTCATCAGCAGATTCATTCGCTGTATCAGTATTCCATTCTAGAATATGAACGATAGCACCCTGCTTTGCAAAAAATTTTGCAATAGCTTTCCCGATACCGCTACCGCCACCAGTGATCACCGCAATTTTATTATTAAGACGAAACATTTATTTGTTTTATTTTATACCCTTTCCATGCAAACCATGTGACTGCTATAAAGCAAAGTAAAGGTATGATATAGGCCTTTTGCATGCTGCCTGTATAATCGGAAATTCCACCCATTACCAATGGGGCTAAAGCTCCCCCAACGATTGACATAACCAGCAGCGATGACGCCATTTTTGTTTCTTCGCCCAATTCTTTTATACCTAATGCAAAAATTGTCGGGAACATGATCGACATGAAAAATGGAACTGCTGCAACTGCATACACTGCTATTTTACCGTTTGTGTTCAAAGCGATCGCCAGTAATAAAATATTTATCAATGAATATATTAACAATAGCTTTTGTGGTTTAATATATTTCATCAGGAATGTTCCTGCAAAACGGCCAACCATAAATCCGACCATAGCGATCGATCCCCATAAATAGGAGGCTGGTTTTTCACCCAAGTCCATTACCTGTTTTGAAAAACGTATAAAAAAACTTCCTATACCAACCTGTGCACCCACATAAAAGAATTGTGCAATTACAGCCCATCTCACATGAGAATGACGTAAAACCCTTAATGAAAACCCTGTATGTGCATCAGCTGCATCTGCTTCTTTTACTTCCGGTAATTTGGTTAACAGAAAGCCGATCGTAACCAGTATAACAACAGCAGCAATTATTAAATAAGGAATTTTTACAGTGTCGGCCTCAGATTGCAAGTACGCATTGAGTGTTCCATTTACAGCCATTTGATTCAATTCCTCTTTTGTATGTTCAACGCCGGACAAAATAAATGTACCTCCAATAAGCGGGGCTACAAATGCGCCAACTCCATTAAATGATTGCGCAAAATTTAATCGCTGTTCTGAAGTTTCTTTCGGTCCTAATATTGAGATATATGGATTAGCAACAGTTTCAAGAAAGGTAGCACCTGCAGCAAGTATAAATAATGCTGCAAGAAATAAACCGAATGTTCTGCTTGATGCTGCTGGTATGAATAATAATGCACCTGCTGCATAAAGACATAATCCAATTATTATTCCTTTTTTATACCCATACTTATGCATCACCAATCCCGCTGGAATGGCAATTGAAAAATAACCGAGGTAAACAGCAAGATCAATGAACGATGATTGTGTATCGCTAAGTTGGCAAGCTTTTTTTAAATGAGGTATCAGGATGGGATTTGTATTATGCAAAAATGCCCAAAGAAAAAAAAGACTTGTGACCAGTATAAAAGCAAAAAGAAAAGAATTCCTGTTTTGATTCATATAAGGAGTTAATTAATGAAATAATAAAGCCGCTGGTATCATTTCTTTCCTTCCGCCTTCTGGTTGCAATGAAACTTTTAATGAATTGCCGCCACCGCTATCAAAGTAAAGAACTTTTATTTTATGAAACCCTTTTTTCAATGCTGCTTTACCGCTTTTTTCTACATTGCCATGATCGCCATCGTTGTTCACTATTTCTTCATCATCGATATAGAGCATGCTGCCATCATCTGAATCGGTAAAGAAAGTATAGATAGCATCTTTCTCAATTTTAATATAGCCCATGAACTCAAATGCAAACTTATCAGTGCGTTGCTTTTTGCTATTAGAAATTATATCTGCAATCCCTGTTGATGTTGGATTATTATTAATAGAACCAAGGTCAATTTTGCCGTTTGGTTCAAAATATTTGTAAGCTATTCCAGTTTTTGGGTTTGAAACTTTTATTGCATTCTTCCACTCATATGTTTTTATTTCTTTTGCGGATACAGCACTTGGAATTTGTTCCAATGTGCCATCCATTATTGCAATGGCTTTTATGGTCATTGTTTTTTCTGCCATAAACGGACCCCTATATAAAATAGATGACCGGTCTGGATCGGAGCCGTCAGTTGTATAATAAATTACATTGGTCATACTTGCATTCATGATAACAGTTGGCTTCATTGTATTCTTTGAATAATCGGTCTTGATTTCGGGCTTGGATGCATACCTGCCGAAATTCTCAATCTTCAATGCATATGCATAAGGTGATCTTATTTTGTTAGGATTATATTCTGGTAAACTGATCTCAACATTTGCTCCTGTTTGTTTCCATTGCAAATTTTCTTTGGTAGAAAGAAAACTGATCTTAGCTCCAGCCGGGAGCATTACATCTTTTAAAACAATTTTTCTATTATCAGGATATTTTGGAAAAATGGCGAATAGATTGTTGTTTGTTGAGTTATAAGTATAAAAAACTTCTTTCACTGCATAACCAGGATCGGGATCAACTGTAAATTTCAGCATAATATCTCCACCCGTTTTCCAATCGCCTGTTATATGCTCATTGTTCCCTTTGTAATCTCTTTTTCCATCGCTCCATTGAAATGGTGTTTTCCATCTTCTTGTATTGTAGATCGCTTCTCCATTAATATTTAACCATTCACCCATTTGCAATAAACGATCTTGCATGATCGGTGGAATTTTTCCATGTTCATCAGGACCTATATCGAGTAAAAAATTTCCACCACGACTTACTTTATCAATTAAGGCAATTATCAATGATTGGGTAGAATTATAATCCCATGCATCTTCTTCACGATTATAACCATAACTATATCCCATACCCCGGCTTTCTTCCCAATCATGGTTTTCAAAATCAAGATTGGGTTGATACTCGGGTGTATAAATGCCACCATGATTAAATCGAACACCAGCTCCCCACCTGTCATTCACGATCACTTTGTCTTTCACCGGGCTTTCATTGTATAACCAGGCAAGAAATTCCTGGCTCTTCCATGTTTCGGCCGGTGCGTCCCAATCCCCATCTGTCCAAAAAACTTCTGGTTGATAATTATTGATAAGCTCTTTCATCTGCGGCCATACATGCTCAGTTGCATATTTTTTCGGATCATTTTTCCAAAGAGGATTGAACCATTCGTACAATGAATAATACATTCCCGCATGTACAGAAGTTTTTCGAACTGCTTTAAAAAGATCGCCGATCAGATCTCTCTTCGGACCAACGTCTTTTGCATTCCATGGAAAGCCCCATGTTTTATTGGCGTTTTCATTTGGCCATAAAGTAAACCCGTCATGATGTTTTGATGTAAGCACTATATATTTTGCTCCTGATGCCTCAAACAATTTTGCCCAATCGTCAGGATTAAATAATTCCGCTTTGAAATCATCGGCAAGGTCATAGTAAGTTCTGTTTCCAAATTTGGCTTTATGAAAATTTTGTCTAGCCGTGTCTGTTGTTTGCAAACCTTGTTGATACCATTCTGCGTAATTACCTTTTGTGCTCCATCCCGGTACAGAATAAACACCCCAGTGAATGAAGATGCCAAACTTTGAATCCTTGAACCATTGTGGTGTTGGACGTTTGTCAAGCGATTCCCAATTGGGTTGGTATGTTTGACCTGATAAATTAATAGCTAAACACAGCAGCCAAAATGCACTAAAATTTTTCATATAGCGATGCAGTGATTTTGCGGCTAAAAGTAAAGCATTGGCATCAACCAATCTAAAATTGGCGCAACCGTTTGCCGCATTGACTTACCTTTGCGCCGTTATTTTAAAATCAAATAAATTATATGGACTACAGGATAGAAAAAGATACAATGGGCGAGGTAAAGGTTCCGGTTGATGCGTATTACGGAGCACAAACTCAACGCAGTATTGATAATTTTAAGATCGCACAGGATATTAATCGTATGCCTAAAGAGATCATAAAAGCTTTTGCCTATTTGAAAAAGGCGGCGGCAATTACAAATCTCGAAGCTGGCATTTTACCCAAAGAAAAATCTGACCTGATCGGAAAAGTTTGTGATGAAATATTGGAAGGAAAACTTGATGCATATTTCCCATTGGTAGTTTGGCAAACAGGAAGTGGCACGCAAAGTAATATGAATGTAAATGAAGTAGTAGCCTACCGCAGCCATGTGATCAATGGAGGAAATCTTTCTGACAAAGAAAAATTTTTGCATCCTAATGATGATGTAAATAAATCGCAATCTTCAAATGATACTTTCCCAACAGCAATGCATATTGCTGCGTATAAAATTTTATTTGAAACAACGATCCCCGGAATTGAAAAATTGAGAAATACATTAGCAGAAAAAAGTAAACAGTTCATGAAAGTGGTGAAGATCGGCCGTACACATTTTATGGATGCAACTCCACTTACAGTCGGACAGGAATTCAGTGGCTATGTATCACAACTTGATCATGGATTAAAAGCAATTAAAAATACTTTATCTCATTTAAGTGAATTGGCTTTAGGTGGAACAGCTGTAGGTACAGGCATAAATACACCGGATAATTATTCTGAGAATGTTGCAAAGCATATTGCAAAACTTACTGGCCTGCCATTTGTAACTGCTGAAAATAAATTTGAAGCATTGGCTGCACATGATGCGATCGTAGAAGCACATGGCGCATTAAAAACTGTTGCGGTGAGCTTAATGAAAATCGCAAATGATATCCGGATGCTTTCAAGCGGCCCACGCAGTGGTATTGGAGAAATTTTTATTCCGGATAATGAACCTGGTTCTTCTATTATGCCCGGAAAAGTAAATCCAACACAATGTGAAGCGTTGACAATGATCGTTGCACAAGTATTGGGTAATGATGTGGCAATTAATATTGGCGGAGCTACCGGTCATTTTGAGTTGAATGTTTTTAAACCAGTAATGATCTATAATTTTCTGCATAGCGCAAGATTGATCGGCGATGGCTGTGTTTCTTTTAATGATAAATGCGCAGTCGGTCTTGAGCCAATTGAGGCAAATATTAAAAAGCATGTTGATAATAGTCTGATGCTGGTAACCGCATTGAATACAAAAATTGGCTACTATAAAGCGGCAGAAATTGCACAGAAAGCGCATAGAGAAGGAACTACATTAAAAGAAATGGCAGTTAAATTAGGGTATGTTACGCCTGAGCAGTTCGATGAATGGGTGAAACCGGAAAACATGGTTGGAAAACTTAATTAAAAAAGTACTAGAAAATATACGACGACAAGCGGGGTAGATTTCCCCGCTTTTTATTTAAAAATTACCTATACGTCACACCATAAAATTTATAATTTAACGTTTCCAATATTGCTATGAAACCGTTACTTAAAAATCCGCCCATTATGAAAAGCTCAGGCCAACCCAATTTTTATTTTTCAGCTTATCCGCTTAAGGTTATAAAAGAACAGGAGACTGAAAAAAAATCTTACCTGCATATTTATACAAAACCCAGCAATAAGAAAAAATATGCTGATGGATTAAAGATCCTTCCGATGGTCAATCCTTATTCTCAAAAGGACGAGGCAAGATTGTTGCAAAGTATAAATAGGAAAACCCAGCCAGATAATATTGAAGAAAGAGATAGTGATTGGTTTGCCAGTTATGAGTAAAACCATGAGCCAATAAAATAAAAAGTCCCGCTGATGCGGGACTTTCTTCTATAAAGTCTTTATTAATAAATAACAAGTCTTCTTACATCCTGTTCATACTGCAAAGCGTTTGCACTATTATACAGATCTTGCTTTATTAAGCCCTTATCTGCTGCAAAATAACTTTGAAAATAAGCTACAGATACCCAGGTGCCTGGTGTTGCCTCTTGTTTTAACTCCTGTCTTACCTGGATAACATTTGCGTAATTTGTAGAGCCCACCATAAGGTTTACACCTTTTTGAACTATGGTAAACTCCCATCTTAAAGTAGCCGTAAAAGGTAGAGCAGGAGCTGGTGGTGTAACTTGCCCTGAAAATGATGGAGACATCCAGTTACCAGTAGGACCAACAGCTAAATTATCCTTTAAAAAGGTCCATTCCATCCAAAGCGGATTATCTAGTCCAACGAACGAACCCATATCAATCCACTCCATATAATCAGCACCGGATTTTCTGTAATAACTCGCATATTGATCAGTAAGCGTTGAATCAAACCCGGGTGTAGTACCATAAGTTGACATAAAAATATTGTACGTATTTCCGTTGGCTAAAAGAGTTTGCGGAATAACCTTTGTTAATAATGAATCATCAAAAACATCATCAAACTGGTAACTCCAGTTGCTATTTGTAGTACGTGGAAAATAATCCGGCGGTGCAGGAGCGGTAACTGTAACTTGAAAAGTGCATGGTGCGGCTCCACCTGTTACAGTATACGTATTTGCACCGACAGCTGCTGGTGTACCACTTCCTGTTAAAACAATTGTTTGTGCACCCGTAGCTGCAAATGTTCCTGTTCCACTAAAAGTAATTCCATTTACTGCCGGTGTCGTTGTTACACTCCATGTACCAATTACTGTTACATTCACATTTAAAGTAATTGTATTGGCGGCTGTAAGAAGTGTGCCTGCGACGTATGTGCCAACAGGCGTTGCACCGGTACAGGTTATAGTAAATGTTGCATTACCTCCGGCTGGAGTAACAGGAATACTGAAATTACAAGTGGCAGATCCAACCGTTACAGGAAAACTAGATGTTGCTGCCGAAACTGGCGTGCCGCTACCGGTTAATGTTATTGTGTTGGCGCCTGTCGAAGTAAATGTACCTGAACCAGTGAATATAATTCCGTTAACTGCAGGCGTTGTTGAAATACTCCATGAGCCGACTGTAGTTACACTTACATTTAAAGTAACTGTATTTGATGCTGTAAGGACTGTGCCGACCTTGTAAATTCCATTGATGACGGGTGAAGTACAATTGACTGTAAATACAGCGCTGGGACCACCACCAGCACCAGTAACCGTAACATTAAAATCGCAAAAAGTATTATTATATGTTACTCTAAAACTATTCGTACCTATGGCTAATGGCTTTCCACCACCAACCAGTCGAACAGTTTGTGCCCCTGAAGATGTAAATGTGCCAGTTGCTTTAAAATAATATCCGTTAACCGTATCTGAAGAAATTGTATATGTACCCACCGTATCAACCTGCACACTTACATCAATATAATTTGAAGCTTTAATAGCAGTGTCTTTCATGTAAATGCCTGAAACAGTCCCAAGGCAATTACCGGAAGCATCAACTGAAAGTGATCCAACTGATGCTGTAGAATTCCCTTGTTCAAAACTGGTCTCTTTCTGACAAGCTATGAAAATGAAAGATGTAAGTATCAACAGAGACGAGATCCTAATTAATGTCTTCATGAGGTGATATTTGGAGTATGAAAATAATGTTTTTTTCTCATTGCGTTGGTGAGACTTGTGCTAAACGGAATGGTTTACTGCACTTGCACTTTATCGCTCACATCTGCACTTGTTTCAATGGTTGCAAAGGTTTCCTCCGTCTTTTTCCTTTTGAAAAATCGCTTTTGAAATAGCAAAAGAGTAATGACACCCACAGAGATAGATGCATCTGCGATATTGAAAATGGGGCTAAAGAATTCAAACTGTTCGCCGCCCCAGAATGGAACCCATTTTGGAAGCGTAGTATCGAAAATTGGAAAGTAAAGCATATCAACCACACAACCATGTAAAAATGATGAGTAACCATCGGTTGAAAGAGAAGCAATTCCGGAATACGACTGATAGTCTTTTATTGCCGGAACAAAGACATAACCTTTATCGAATATCATTCCGTAAAACATGCTATCAATAAGATTGCCTAATGCACCGGCATAGATAAGCGATGCGCAAACAATAAACCCTTTGTGATAATGATTTTTTACAATTCTGCCCAAATACCAGGTACCGAAAATGACGGCTGCAAGTCTAAAAAGAGTAAGAACAATTTTACCTGTTTCATTTCCAAATTTCCAGCCCCACGCCATACCGGGGTTTTCAATAAAATGCAGATGGAACCATGGTGTAATTTCATTAGCCTCACCAAAGTGATAATTCGTTTTAATCCAAATTTTTAGACACTGATCTATGATTATAATTAAGGCAATAATGAAGATTACATACTTGAGTTTCACCTATTAGAATTTAAGGGACAAATATAAGCAGAATGGAGGAAGGCTCTAAGTCAAATAAGTTATAAAAGTCAGCACAATAAATGGCAATTAGAACTTATTCTTCATAATAAACTCTCTTTACCCTTTCCGAAATACTGGTCATTATCTCGTAAGGAATTGTACCTGCCCAGTTAGCAAGCTCTTGTATGGGAATTTCTTTACCAAAGATTATTACTTCGTCCCCTTGTTTTACCCCGGCTATACCTGTCACATCCACCATTACCATATCCATGCAAACCGTACCAATAACCGGCGCAAGTTGTCCTCTTACCCAAACTTTTCCGGCACCATTTCCAAGTCTTCGGCTAAAGCCATCAGCATAACCAATGCTAACCGTTGCGATCACAGCATCTTTTTCAATAATTCCTTTGCGATTATATCCAACCGTTTCGCCTGCCTTCAAATTCCTTATTTGTGCAACCGTAGATTTTAATGTGGCTGCTGGTCGAAGATCAGGTTTACCGGAAAGAGAACTATCAACCCCATAAAGCCCGATACCCAAACGAACCATATCAAGTTGCATTTGTGGATGACGAAGAATCGCTGCGGAGTTAGCAATATGACGAAGAAAATTATAACCGATACCTTTTTCTAAAACAGAACATGCATTGAGAAACAGATCATATTGTTTGTTGGTAAATTCATCCTGCATCTCATCTTCACTTGCCGCAAGATGTGAAAAAACAGATTGCACTCTAAAGGACGAAGTAGCTTTTATTAATCTGTATAATTTATCCATTTCCTCAATGGAAAAGCCGAGGCGATTCATGCCCGTCTCAATTTCAAGATGTACAGGGTAATTTTTTATTCCTTCTCTTTTAATAAACCCATCCAAAGACTTCAACATCGAGAAAGAAAAGATAACGGGTTCAAGCCGGTTATTTATAAGGGTTTCAAAAGTTTCATTCTCCGCATTCATTACCATCATTGGTAATGTAATTCCCGCCTTGCGCAATTCCGTTCCTTCATCAGCATAAGCAACGCCCAGGTAATCAACTTTATGATACTGTAATGTATTGGCAATTTCAGCACCGCCGCTTCCGTAAGCGAATGCTTTTACCATTGCCATCAATTTTGTGGAAGGTTGCAATAATTTTTGGTATTGCTGAAGATTATGCGCCACTGCATTCAGGTTTATCTCCAGCTCTGTCTGGTGAACCTTTAGTTCAAGCAATTGAATGATCTGTTCAAAAGAGAATATCCGGGCACCCTTTACAAGGATCACTTCATCTCTGAAATCTGAAAAACGAAAACGTGAAATAAAGTCTTCTGTCGATGGATAGAATTCACTTTGTATTGTATAAGTCGCTGTTTCATTTTCAAACTTCAGGTATTTCGAAATGTTTAACCCTATACCGATCACCCGATCAATTTTATGTTGCACAAGATCATCTGCAATTCTTTCATAGAGCTCTTCATCGTTTATACCTGTTTGAAAAAAATCCGAAAGGATCACAGTGCTTTTTGCTGTGCCACCCATTTGCTTTAAAAAATCCAATGCTATGTGTAATGAATTCAGATCGGCGCTATAGCTATCATTAATTACCGTGCAATGATTAATTCCTTTTTTTAGTTCCAACCGCATATTCACAGGTTGCAACTGCTTCATTCTCTTTGCTATCACAGTTTCCTTGATACCTAAGTGAAGCATTATGCACCAGCAAGTGATCGCATTTTGAATTGACGCATCATCTGTAAATGGAATTCGAATTGCCGTTTCTGCATTTTTATAACCAGCAATTATCTCCGTATCGTTTTGCGTCTTATTTATTTCCAATATCTGCAGATCGGCCTTTTGCATTTTCCCCCAGGAAAAAATCTTGAACGAATGTTTTCCTGTTTTATGAATAAGAGATTCATATTTTAAAACAATGGCTTTATCCGCCAACCATTCATCACTGCAATAAACGACAAGGTCTGCATTAGAAAACAGCTTTATCTTTTCCTCCACTTTCTGATCCATACTTTCAAACCCTTCATTATGTGCTTCGCCGATATTTGTAAGAATTCCAATGGTGGGTTGAATAATTTCATTCAGCTTTTCCATTTCGCCTGGCTGAGAAATGCCTGCTTCAAAAATTCCCAGTGTATGCTGCTTATTCATTTCCCATATGCTTAAGGGAACACCTATCTGGGAATTATAACTTTTTGGGCTGCGAACAATATTGAAATTCTCATGCAGTAATTGATAAAGCCATTCCTTGACAATTGTTTTTCCGTTACTTCCTGTTATCCCGATCACCGGAATATCAAACTGTTTACGGTGAAATGCAGCTAATTGCTGTAAGGCTTTGAATGCATCTTTAACAAATAATATGTTTGCACCAGGAATATCCTCCTGTTTCACTTCTTCGCAAACAATAAAGTTTTTTACTCCTTGCTTATAAAGCTCCGATACAAAATTGTGGCCGTTTCTTCGCGGACCTTTTAATGCTATGAATAAAGACGTACCCGGAGAAAAAATTTTGCGGCTATCAAAAAAAATGTAATCAATTGAATTGTCAGTAACAATTTTTGCTTTGGCATTAAGCGTTTTTGCAATATGACTGATAAAATAACTCACCCAACAATAAATTGTATACTATGATTCGTGATTCTTGTGCTCAGGAGGAATTCCCTTTTTTTGCATAAAAATAGAATAGGCGATCGATCCCGAAAGACAAACCAATATAATGCCAAGTGAAATAAATACCTGGGTGGTTTTATCGATCCATTGATTGATCCAGTGGGCACAAAGCATTTTCAATCCAATAAATGCAAGAACGATCGCAATTCCCTGCTGCAAATAATCGAATTTACTAACGGCACTACGTAAAAGAAAGAATAATGAACGCAAACCCAGCACGGCAAAAATATTTGAGGTATAAATTACAAGTTGTGCGTCTGCCCTGTGAGCTGGAGAATTGTCAACCAATCCCATAATGGCAGGAATGGAGTCGAGTGCAAATACAATATCAATAAACGCCAACATAAGTACTACAACAAATAGAATGGTATAACGTCGTTTACCCTTTTCATCTCTTATCACAAATTTCCCGTTATGATCACCTGGTATTAATGGCAAGAAACGTTTTATAAACTTATATGCTTTGGTATCGTGTGGATCAAATTCCTCATCATCACTTGCAGTAAACATCTTATATCCTGTGTATACAAGAAAGGCACCAAAAAGTAAAAGTATCCATTCGAATTTATGAACAAGCGCCACACCCGCCGTAATAAAAATTATTCTGAAGAATATGGCCATGAGGATGCCGATCAACAACACCCTGCCGTAATATTTTTCTTTGACCTGGAAGGAAGAAAAGATAAGAATGAAAACAAAAATATTATCGATACTGAGACTCCATTCCATCAGGTAACCACTGATATACTCAAGTGCGGTTTGTTGTCCACGTTCTATCCAAACATAAACGAAGAATGCCAGTGCCAGCGTTACCCAAAAGAAAGTTTGCCACAACGCCTGCCTGATAGTAATGGTTTTATCCTTTTTGCTAAGTAACCCCAGGTCGAATACAAGGGCCAGTATTAAAACACCTCCAAACACTAAGTAAGAAATCAACTCCTTGGTCATTGTAATTTTTTAGAAGAGCAAAGATAGCTGAAACGGTATTCAGGAATGATAAGTTATCAGGCAGCGTATTTTCTCTTTCTTACTTGCTGATAAATGAAACCAAAGAATATGATGAGTAAAATTGGAGCTGCTATATTTATCAATTGCCAAAGTGTTTTTTGATCATTCACTTTTTTTGTATCAAGTATCCGTAATACAAAGTCCTTATTCCTTGTTTCCATAATACCGCCGTCATTTACCAGGTATTCAAGGCAATTTAAAATAAAATCCCTGTTGGCGAACTGGTACTCGTATTGTGAGCCGACCGTATACTTATTTACACCCATTGGCAGGACCTGTTGCTGTTGCATGGAAAAATCATTTAATGCAATATCACCATCGGCAACAATGATCATTTTGTTATCAATATTGCTTTTACCAATAAACGGCGTCCCTTTTGCATTCAAAGAATCAGCTCTTTCTTTTGAAACTCTTCCATCAAACAATGATTTGAATTTACCTTCCAATAATACTGCTGCCGGAATACCATTCTCCTTAAATTTTGCATCCTCAGGAGTATTCTTGTTTTCATCAAGACTTATAATAGCCGGCGTCCCGATCTTTCTTGAATTCTCAGAAGATTGAAGAAGGAAGGTTTTCTTAATTCCTTCCGTCTTTACCGTATCGATCGGGTTAACAAATCGTGATGAAACAAGACGAAGATTTTTATTAATAGGGTGATTATCTCTTGATTCAAACAATGGAAAATAATTCCATTTTAAATACTCGAATTGAGGATTCTCCTGTGTTCCGCCTGCTATAAAAGAGAGAAAATCGCATTTCAGATCCATGATCAGATCAGGATTCACTCTTGCACCATAACGAAAAAGCAGATCAGTAATATTAAGATTCCGTTCGTACGCTATTGTTCTGGTACTTGCTTTTAAGCTATCCATCTCTGCTGCAAGAACATCGATCATCCAGAAAACTTTTCCACCCCGCATTACATATTGATCCAGTTTAAATCTTTCCTCATCTGTAAATGTCAATGTTGGCTTTACAATCATTAACACTTTAAAAGTATCAGGAATTGCAGGCTGATTTTGCAGGTTGAATATTGTGAGTTGATAACTACTTTTTTCAGGAGGAAAAAATTGATCAAAGGGAGGTGGAATGCTTTCAGGATCTATTGTATGCTGAAGGCTGAGAACTTCCGGGCCTGCAGGTTGACCATTTCCAACGGCATAACCAACTATTGGCTTTACCTCATTGGTTATCTTATTGATCGCATTGATAAACTGGTATTCCATCAATGCTTCTGCGCTGTTTAGCTCGTCTTGTGTAATTATTCTTTTATTACCTGAATAAATATTCACCAAAGCACTCCTGCCTTTATATCTTATCCATGCTACTGGAAAAAGGTATTGTTGCTGTTCGCCTGCTTTTACCTGCACAGTGAGATTGATAGGCACTGCGCCCATTGATAACAAAGTGTCTGAATATTTTCTATCAACTGTAATTAATTCATCTGGCTCGTGAAAATTATAAATGATGTTTCTTGTAGCATTTTCTTTAAATTCTTTCAACAATTCAGATGTGGAGAGAGACAGCTTTCTAAACCCTGCATGAAAATCACCTTTTAAAAAAACATCTATTATTATTGGCTCATCCAAATTTTTCAATAATTTTTTTGTTGCCTTACTTAGTGTGTATCTTTTTTCTTTTGTAAGATCGAGGCGTGAATGAAAGCCAGACGCTAAAAAATTAATAGCAATAACCAGGATCAAAAGAAATATCCACCAGAGTTTAGAAGACCATATTTTATTAATGCCTTTCATTGATTATTATCTTTTCAAAAGGTTTCGGTTTGAAATTGCAAGAAATAAAAAGATCACACTTATAAAATAGATCATGTCTCTTGTATCCACCACACCACGGCTTATGCTGCGATAATGAAAATCTATCCCGATCATTTCAAGGTAATAATCGGCGCCTCCGCTAAACGCCGGCATAAGACTAAGAGCACTGAAGCCATAATAAAAAAGGGCACAAGCCACCAGGCTTATGATAAAAGCGATCACTGCATTGCTGGTGAAACTGCTTGAGCAAATACCAATAGCAGTAAAAACCGAGGCAAGAAAAACAAGCCCGATATAAGAACCAATTGTGGCACCCGTATCAATGCCTTCGCCGGAAGAAAGTTGTTGAACGGAGATATAATAAATAATAGTTGGCAGTAAAGCAATGACAACAACGATGAGACTTCCGAAATATTTGCCAAAAACAATTTGCCAGCGGCTCAGTGGCCTTGTTTGTAAGATCTCAAATGTGCCAGTTTTAAATTCTTCGGCAAAGCTGCGCATGGTAATGGCAGGAATGAGTAATAATAATATCCACGGTGCTAGTTGGAAGAATCTGTCGAGAGTGGCATATCCAAAATCAAGAATATTATTCTCAAAAACAAAAAGCATTACACCGTTCACCAAAAGGAAAACAATGATGGCAATATAACCTGTAAGACTGCTGAAAAATTGACGTAGTTCTTTTTTACAAACGGACCACATAGGCTTGGATAGATTGTGCA
>Ga0193738_1000099_pt1 | contig 54551 bp, 45 predicted proteins | sample L2a1metaG_FD_144927 | JGI IMG/M metagenome (GOLD analysis project Ga0193738, IMG submission 144927) | Soil microbial communities from a riparian zone of the East river system, Colorado, United States - L2a1 | ecosystem: Environmental > Terrestrial > Soil > Riparian zone | place: USA: East River... | reverse complement strand
TGATTTGCTCATGTATCAGGCTGCGTGGCAGCCGCCGTTCATTCCAATCAATGCGTTGGGTGGATTCGGCGTAATGAATGCTGATGGCGAATGGAATGATTCAAGGCAAAGCTTGTTTGCCGAACTTATCGTTTTGTACGGCAAAGCTTTAAATAATGAAGAATACATTCAACGTGGACTGGCCGCATTACGTGCTTCCTTTGTAATGATGTATTGTCCCGAGAACCCTGAGACAAAGGCTCAATGGGAGAAAGTGTATCCCTTTTTTAACGAAAAGGATTATGGATTTATGATGGAGAACTATGGTCATGGCGGTGAAACAAACGATGAGGGTTTAGGTATCGGCGAGTTTACGATTTATGATTGGGGGAATGGTGCCGCGGCGGAAGCGTATAATAGGATGTGGGATCATTTTGGGGAAGGGATGTTGATGGGTGGACCTAGGTAGCCAGACACCTAGGTACCTAGGTAGCTGGGTAACTAGGTAATAACAGAATAGAGTAATGGTCAGGTGAAATTGATCGTATGATACTGAGTTATGAAATTCACGTTTCGGGCGAGAATATATAAGGTGGGGATTAATGCCTGTGTTGAAGTCCCTCGTAAGATCACGGATAGGATGAAGCCACAGCGAGGGTACATACCCGTGAAGGGTCATATCGATGACTATGCGTTCGAGCAGACTCTGGTTCCGGTCAAGGATGGACCGTACAGGCTATACGTTAATGGCCTGATGCTGAAAGGATCAGAGACCAAGGTAGGCGATACCTCTAAGTTTAGCATTGAGCAAACAGCTGTTAAACGGAAAGATGAGACGATGCCTGCGGACTTGAAGCATAAACTGGTTGAGACTAAGCTGCTCTCGTCATTCGAGAACCTGGTGCCCTCAAGACGAAAGGAAATCCTTAGATATCTTCACTACCTGAAGACCTCTGAAGCGAAAGCCCGAAATATAAACAAGGTGCTTAGCTTTCTAAAGGACAAGGGTTAGTCAGGAAGCGGTTTTATCATTATGTCTTTGTAAAAGACCTTGCTCTTTGGATCGTGTCCTTGCAGGGCGACGGTGCCAGTGGTGATCTTTGCCGGATCTTTTTCGCTGTACTCATTAATGACTTTGCCGTTTACCATTACCGTGATCTTGTTTCCTTTCACAATGATATGCTGTGTAAACCATTCGTTGTCTTTTGCGGGAGCCTCTCTTACATCCTGTAATGCATAGACGCTGCCCGTACGTCTCCAGTCAGTGTGACTATTGTTCACCTGGATCTCATATCCTTTTGTGGGCCACCCTACTTGCTGAAAAGCTGTATGAACAAAGATCCCTGAATTGGATCCTGGAGTCGTCATCACGCTAAGCTTGAATTCAAAATTTTTGAAGTCGTGATTCTTCAGCGCGCCTTCGTAAAACAGGTGAGCTCGTTCTCCAAAAACCAATATCGCGCCATCGGCTACAGAAAATGTTTCAGGATGTTCACTGACTTTCCAATTGTTGAGAGTCTTACCATCGAAAAGGTTGACCCATTCATCTGCAGGGGAATCAGCTTTAAAGCTCAACAATCCAACAAGTAATGTGAGTGATAGAAAATAGGTTATATACTTTTTCATAGCGAAGAAATTAAAATCTAGTTGTTTTAAATATACAGGTTATTTTCATCCATCCCATGTTTTGATCGCACTGTTAAAGAATTCATTATATTTCCGGTATGACCATAAAAAAGGAATTCAATTACTAAACTATTTGACGGAATATGAGATCTATATTTTACACGGTTGGCGTAATATGTTTACTCACCATGTCAATTGCATATTCACAATCAGCCGATAAGAAACAAAGTCTTGTCATTGCGAAAGGTGCTACCGTTACGAAAGCTGGTGACGGCTATAGTTTTACAGAAGGACCGGCTGTTGATCCGCAAGGGAATGTATTTTTCACCGATCAGCCTAATGACAAAATACTCAAGTGGTCAGCTGATGGCAACATTTCAGTGTTTATGGATGGAGCGGGAAGATCCAATGGACTGTATTTCGACAATGACGGGAATCTGCTTTCCTGTGCAGATCTTAACAACGAGCTATGGCTTATCGACAAGACAAAGAAGGTCACAGTGTTGGTGAAGGACTTTGAAGGGAAAAAATTAAACGGTCCTAATGACCTTTGGGTGGATCCAAAGGGCGGCATCTATTTCACGGACCCCTTCTACAAACGCGAATACTGGTCAAGGACTGAAAAAGAAATCGAAAAGGAGAACCTCTATTACCTTTCTCCCGACAAAAAAACGCTGACGACAGCAGCGACGGATTTTGTCAGGCCGAATGGCATCGTCGGAAGCGGAGACGGCAAGATTTTGTATGTGGCAGATATTAATGCAAAGAAGACCTATTCGTTCAGAATTAACAACGACGGCACGTTGACGGATCGAAAGCTTTTTGCTGAGATGGGGTCTGATGGAATGACCACTGATAATAAGGGTAATGTTTACCTCACCGGCAAAGGTGTCACAGTATTCGATGCCGCTGGCAAACAAATCGAGCACATCAATATTGACGAACCCTGGACGGCCAACGTTTGCTTTGGGGGCAAAGACCAAAAGACCCTTTTTGTTACGGCATCGAAGTCAGTGTACACGCTCAAGATGAAGGTCAAAGGAGTCCGGTAGGGACTTCATCCCCGGAGGCTGAAGTTCTTCTATTCTGAAGTGTAATCACTACGTTCGACCATTTGCCAGTTGAACGCACTCTCGCATCAAACAATAAGTCACCACGTTTGCGAAATCGCCGATTCATCGTGTCATGGACAACCCAGAGGCCATCGATAGTTGGATCGCCGGCACTTAGATTTATAGTGTCGCCGTAGTGAATTTTCCCTCCCCATCTTTTCAGAAGGTCGCGACTTAATGCCATCCACCGGATTGTACCTGAACGGAGTTGTGTCGGGTTGATTCGCTGGTTTGACGCTGTCACCAGTGGTGTTGCATCGCATTGCCCTGCGACTGGGTTATACACCGTCAACACGTCAAGCGTGAGGGATTGGGACGTACGTTCAAGTGGATTGATTGTCAAAGGCGAAGGGCTGATTGCGGTGGAATTGCTGCAAAAAAACTGCAGGGCCAGCATCACGATTCTTATTTTGTTCATAGAGGAGAGGTGTTTTAATTGACTCCTCTTCATGCAGATGCGGACCACCTGTAACCCTTGGTAATTAGTCGGAATTCAGGTATTTCCAACGGTTTCGGCTGGTCTACTCGGAAATCGCGCCCTATTTTCGTACCGCAACAGATAACGCCGATTATCTGCCGTAGCTTAAAGTAGGCGATTCTAAGATTCTCTTAACGGTTTGATTTGCAAGTTTTTATTTTCCTTTGCTTATATTTACCTTTAGATTACTATAACCGCGTACAACATGAACCAGAGCATGTTAACCAATGAGATCATCTGTGATAACATTTTGCGAAAATTCAACGGCAATGTCAGCTACACTCACACTGACGTACGACGCCAGAATTTTTACGAAAACATCGATCCGGACTACACGATCGTTGAAGATCACATCAATTTTCTTTTGAGGGACCGCACGCTGAAAGAAACCCCGCAAGGCCTTTCGCTTACCACTAAAGGGTGGTTTATTCTCACAAATGCAGATCGCGTGGGCTATGTGGCCCAACGTATTGAAAGCGTGAGGAAAGAACAGGTTGAACGGGAGACACGGGCGTTATTCAGATGGACCACTGTCATCGTCGGTTTCGTTCTGATGGGCTTGTTGACCTACAAAGTGATTCAACCAGAGTTATTCTGATCCTTTAGGGTAGAGCGAAGCTGATTATCGATCCCGCCGGATCTGCCTCACTTCCTGACACCGACACCGCTATAAATTGCTTGCCATTACTCCAATAGGTGCATGGCGTTGCGTTGGCAACTCCAGGTAATTCTGTTTCCCACAGGATTTCACCCGTCTCTTTGTCGAATGCCCTGAATTTTTTATCACGGGTGCCTCCAATAAATATCAAGCCGCCAGCTGTTACAATAGGCCCACCGTAGCCTTCCATACCTGTTATTGGTTCACCCTTGCCCTGTAGCTCAGGGATATTGCCTATCGATACTTTCCAGGCATAATCCCCTGTGTTTAGGTTGATTGCATTCAGCGCGCCCCACGGCGGCTTGATTGCAGGCCTTCCCTCGATGTCTCTGAAATGACTGAACGGAGTTACATTAAGATATACTGCGGCGGTGTCGCTATTGTCGTTGCTTTCCCTGGTGGCCAACCGGTTTGTGTGTATCTCAAAAAGATCAGCTTCCTTCTGAGATGGTCTGGTATGCTGAAGGTCGAATAAGTATGCAATAATAGATTCCTCTTTGCCCTTCAGTAGGGAGGAGAATGCAGGCATCCTGCCGCTGCCTTGCATAATTTTTGTCAAGGCCACGTCTTTGTTCATGCGACTGGTGATGTCAACCAACGATGGAAAGTTCGGCGGATCACCTTTTCTATCACGACCGTGACAACTGGCACAATGGTTCATGTAGATGGCTTTGCCTTGAAAATAAGGAACCTGTGTAGCTGTTTGTTCAGTGGGTTGAACCTTTTGAAGATGGTCGATTTCAGGAGAATCACTCGACTTTACATACAGTATTCCCGTCTCGCGATCGAAAGCTGCTCCACCCCAGTTCGAGCCACCACGCGTTCCAGGGATCATGAGCGTTCCTTTCGGATCAGGAGGAGTAAACAATCCTTCGTAGCGAAGTGAATTGAATTTTTTCAGCAGTGAATCATGGGCGGCGGGAGAAAAATTGGACAGGTCATTCACCGTCATATGCTGCCGCGCATAGGGCAACGGTTTTAATGGAAACGGCTGAGTTGGCCAGGCTTCCTCACCAGGAACATACGAGGGTGGTACTGGCCGTTCTTCCACGGGAAACAGCGGCTTTCCCGTCGCACGATCAAGCACAAAGAGAAATCCTGTTTTTGTAGTTTGGGCAACAGCATCAATTTGTTTTCCGTCAATAGTTACGCTTATGAGATTTGGTGGGGCTGGCAAATCATAATCCCAGAGGTCATGATGTACAGTTTGAAAGTGCCAGATATATTTTCCTGTCCTCGCTTCTAACGCTACCACCGAATTTCCGTAAAGATTCGAGCCAATACGGTCGGCGCCGTAAAAATCATAAGAGGGTGAACCCAGTGCAAGGAACACCATTCCACTTTTCCTATCGAGGCTCATTCCAGCCCAATCGTTAACACCGCCTACATATTTCCAGGCATCTTTCGGCCATGTGTCGTATCCTGGCTCACCTGGGTGCGGGATGGTATGAAATGTCCAAACGAGTTGGCCGGTCCTGATATCGTAAGCTCTGATATATCCCGGTTCCGCCCCAAATAATTCTGATACTTCCGCTCCAATGATGAGCAGATCATCATATACGATCCCCGGAGACGTTGGGATGACTGAAATAACAGTGGAGTCGCCGCGCAATCCAACGTTCATGCTCACTTTACCACCGTTGCCGAAGGATTTGATCAGTTCGCCCGTTAGCGCGTTTTGTGCGAAAAGATTGTCTCCTGCCGTGTAAAGTATCCGCTTGTCATCTCCCTTTTCCCAGTACGTCACACCGCGTAGTATTCCTCCACCTTCCGCACCGTTGAATGGATCGAAGGACCACTTCAATTGACCAGTGCTGGCTTCGATCGCATACAATCTGTGACGGGCCGAAGTCGCATACATCACATTGTCGATTATTATCGGATTGCATTCACTGTTTCCAAACCGCGTTCCCCTTGCATCGTTTGGATGAAACGTCCACGCTTCTTTTAACTGATTTACATTGTCCTTATTGACTGCGGACAAGGGAGAGTAACTGCTGCTCTCGGAGTCGGCCTTGTATATACTCCAGGTTCTGAGTTTGTCTTCACCAGGCTGACATGCATAACTCAGCGCGATAAACAATCCGATAAAGTGATTTCTTTTTAGCATACCGGTTTCGGCAATCGATTTCGTATAAAGAATTTTTAATATAGCGATTTTATACACTGCGCAAACGATAAAATAGATCGGAGGTTAATAACGAAAAATCGAAATTGAGTTGCCGCATTGGTACATTTGAGCTGCAATCGCTTCAACTTTTTATTTAGTTTTGCCGCATGAATTTTAGTGATCTCGAAAGGGAATTTGAAGGTGAATTCTATACAGATGAAACTACCCGTCGACTGTATGCCACGGACGCATCAGCCTACCGGGAAGTTCCCGTTGCCGTCGCAGTTCCCATGAACGAAAAGGATATTGAGAGGCTGATCCGGTTTGCAAACGAAAACAGTACTTCAATTATACCTCGAACCGGAGGGACATCCTTGGCCGGACAGGTGGTTGGTGGTGGGATCATTGTGGACGTATCAAAGAATTTCAATCGGATATTAGAAATAAATGCTAAGGAAGGTTGGGCTATCGTCGAGCCGGGTATCGTTCGCGATGATCTCAACAAACATCTTAAACCGCATGGATATTTTTTTGCCCCTGAAACTTCCACAGCGAACCGTGCCATGATAGGGGGGATGATCGGTAATAACAGCTGTGGGTCGAACTCTGTAGTCTACGGGAGTGTAAGGGAACATTTGTTGGAGGTAGATACATTTCTGTCCGATGGTAGCAGAGCGAAGTTTGGACCAAGGACAGAACTCGAGCTTTCCGAAACCATAAAAAATGACGATAGCTTCGAATCGAGACTATACAAACACATTCACGATGTTCTTTCAGATCGTGAAAACATAAAGGAGATTGAGAAGGAATTTCCGAAGCGATCAATCGTGCGGCGAAACACCGGATACGCAATTGACATGTTGTGCAGAATGCAGCCATTCAGTTCAAATGGCGAACCATTTAACTTTTGCAGTCTTATCGCGGGATCTGAGGGGACACTTGCATTTGTGCTGTCGGCAAAAATCAAACTAACGCCGCTGACGCCGCCGCATAAAAAACTGGTCTGCATTCACTGTTATAGTATAGACGAATCGTTGCGAGCAAACCTTGTCGCGCTAAAATATGACCCTTCCGCTGTTGAGCTGATGGATCACTATGTTTTTGAGGCGACAAAACGCAACAGGACGCAGATCAAGAATAGATTTTTTATTGAAGGCGATCCAAAGGCCATTCTTGTTGCTGAATTGACCCGTACCTCCGCGGCACAACTGGATGCTGATGTTGTTGCACTTATCGATGATCTAAAAAGGCAAGGCCTGGGTTATTCATATCCCGTGGTCGGAGGCGAGGACATTAAAAAAGTATGGGACCTTAGAAAAGCGGGCCTTGGCCTTCTTTCAAATGTACCTGGAGACGAAAAACCTGTTCCCGTTATTGAGGACACCGCTGTTGATGTAACAGATCTACCTGCGTACATCGCAGACATGAATGTATTGCTTAAAGAACATGGATTGTATAGTGTCCATTACGCGCATGCTGGATCAGGGGAGATTCACCTTCGTCCTATATTGGACTTAAAGACGTCGGCGGGTGTGAAGTTATTCCGTGTTATGGCAGAAGAGACGGCTAAGCTTGTAAAGAAGTATGATGGTTCACTATCAGGTGAACATGGCGACGGACGTTTACGTGGCGAGTTTATTCCGCAAATGATCGGACACCGGAACTATGAACTGATCAAAGACCTGAAAAAAGTTTGGGATCCTAACAATGTTTTCAATCCCGGCAAGATCGTTGGAACTCCTCCAATGGATACAAACCTACGATATGAGCGCGACCAGGAAACGAAGTCATTCGAAACAATCCTCGATTTTTCTGAAACATTCGGTATCCTGCGCGCGGCTGAGCAATGCAACGGCTCAGGTGATTGCCGGAAGACAGAGCTTAGCGGGGGGACGATGTGCCCCAGCTACATGGCTACGCGCAATGAAAAGGAGACCACGCGTGCCAGAGCAAATATCCTGAGGGAGATGCTTCGTGGCTCGAAACAACAAAACCCATTCGCCCACGAAGAGATTAAGGATGTAATGGACCTATGTCTTAGCTGCAAGGGCTGTAAATCAGAGTGCCCTTCCAATGTGGACATGGGAAAGTTGAAACAAGAATGGCAGTATCAATATTACAAGGAAAAAGGAGTGCCGTTCCGAAGCAGGATCATCGGCAATTTTGCTCTCGGAATGAAGCTGGCTTCATTGGCTCCCTGGGGATACCGTGCGGTATTTGGAAATCGTATAACCGCCGGGCTGGCAAAATCCATTATTGGTTTTGCCCCGGATCGAAGCATGCCAAAACTTTCGAAGATCAGCTGGCAAAAATGGTATAAGACGAAATTCAAACCGACTGTTCAAAATCCGATCAAAACAGTTTATTTGTTCGTCGACGAGTTGTTGAATTTTAATGAAGCTGAAATCGGAATTGCAACGGTAACATTGCTAGACAAATTAGGTTATGCAATCAAAGTCCTCGAGCACAAAGAATCAGGACGTAGTTTTCTTTCGAAAGGTCTGCTAGAAGAGGCCCGTGAACTTGCTAAGGCAAACGTTTCACTTTTCAAGGACGTAATCACTTCTGATTCGCCGCTGGTAGGAGTGGAGCCTTCAGCTATCCTGACATTCCGCGATGAATATCCGGATCTGTTGAGGAACAAAGAAAAAGAGCATGCAAAGGGCATTGCGGCAAACACATTCATGATTGAAGAGTTTCTCGCCAATGAGCTGGAGGCGGGCAACATTGATGTGGCAAAATTTGGTGATCACAAGAAGTTAATCAAACTCCATGGACATTGTCAGCAGAAAGCATTGTCCTCGTTGACTCCTACAAAAAAAATTCTAACGCGCTTCGGAAATAATGAAGTACATATTATTCCTTCCGGGTGTTGTGGGATGGCGGGATCATTCGGATACGAAAGGGAGCATTACGACCTTTCCATGAAGATTGGTGAGCTCGTTTTGTTTCCGGCTATAAGGAAACAAGGTGAAGATGTGATCATAGCTGCACCGGGAACAAGTTGTCGACACCAGATCAAGGATGGTACCGGCCGGGTTGCTCTTCATCCTGTGGAAATTCTCCTGGGTATGATGAAGTAACTATTACTCGTCCCTAAGAGCATCAACAGGATTCGCGATCGCTGCTTTGTACGATCTGATTCCAACTGTTACAAGAACGACGGCAAACGTTACTGCCACACCTAACACATAGGTTGGAGCGCCAGGTTGTATGCGGTAGGTGAAATTGCTGAGCCATTCATGCATGAAGTAATAGGAGATTGGTACGGCTATCACAAAAGAGACAAGAATTAGAATTGCAAATTCCTTTGAAAAAAGTAATAAGACCTGGCTAACGGAAGCTCCAAGGGTTTTTCTTATACCGACTTCTTTTGTTTTCCTACGCGCCATAAACGACACAAGTCCAAAGAGTCCTATGCAGCCAATAAAAATTGCGACCCCTGCAAATAAGCCGATCAAATAGGAGGTTCGTCGTTCGGAATCATAAAAATGAGCAATAGTATCGTCCAGGAATTTGTATTCAAAAACAAATTTAGGGTAAACATCTTGCCACGCCGCCTTCACTAACTCGATAGTCTCCATCATCTTTGCAGATTCTATTCTTACTGCGCCTGTATAATACGCAGTCGTGCCACATAGTATGATTGTCGGACCAAGTTTGGCCTGAAGAGGCAGTGCATTAAAGTCTTTTACAATCCCTGTTACTAAAGCTTTGTTACCCCACATATCTATTGGAGTACCGATTGCGTCGGCAGGGTTTTCAAATCCCAATACTTTGCTCAATGATTCGTTAATGAGGAACCTGTTTGCGGTATCACATTTGACAAGATTCTCTCCATGCAGAAGCTGAATTTCGTAGGTATCAATAAAGTCTTCGTTGGCAAATTTTACTGAAGCGTTTTCCTTGATGAGCTTATCGCCTACCATAGCTTCAAAATCTCCTCCCCAGTTATTTCCGGAGGTTGCTCCGGTGTTGCTCATTGCCGCGTTTTGAACGCCAGGGATCGCTTTAAGTCTTTCTTTCAGCCGTCCGATTACCTCAGGTTTGTTTTCTGGCAGCTCAAATTCCACGATAGCCTTACTGTTGAGACCAATTGGCTGATCCATAAAATGGTTGATCTGCTGTACAACTATGATCGTGCATACCACCAGGACCTGCGAAATAACGAGTTGAAATACTATAAGACTTCTGCGCAAGGTCATCCCTTTGCCAGGGTTTCCCGCCAGTTTGTTTTTCAACGCAACTACCGGTTGAAACCGCGAAAGGGTTAATCCAGGGTAAAGCCCCGCTAGCAATGTGACGGCTACTGGTAAACCAATAAGGAACGATGTCGTGACCAGGTCGGTTAGCGGATGAAAGGTTAAGCGGTATTCCAGCACACTTGAAAGTTGTATCAGAGCAAGTTCTACAAGCCCCGTGGAAACTATCATTGAAAGAACAGTAATGGTGAAAGTCTCACCCAAGAATTGGAGCACGAGTTGAGAACGGCTGCTTCCCATCACCTTTCGAATACCGGCTTCTTTTGAACGATCGATGATCAACACGGTATTCAAGTTAATAAAGTTGATACAAGCGGTCAGCAAAAGAAGCAGACCGATCAGCCCTAGCGTTGTAAGACGTTCGTATGAAACAACACGACCTGCCATATTGTAGAACCGTGTGTCGAAGTGGTGTTCCCTTAATGGTTGTAAGAAATAGGTCCGGTTCTTTCCATCTTCTTCATTTTTCCCCGTAAAGTATTTTAGGTGCCATCCTTTTAGCTTTGCTTCAAAATCTTTCTGGCTTACACCTGCCTTCAGTTTTACAAAGCAGTTTAACGACGTGGCCGCCGCTGTCCATTCTTCCCAGCCGTGCTTTATTGAGCCGAGATTGCTGCTGAGCATAATCTTGAAATTCAAATCTGTATTTGGCTGCGGATCTTTTATTACCCCAGCCACGGTCACATCATACTCATTATTGAAATTCATGACCTTGTTTACCACCGCCGTGGTTCCAAAGTACTTGCGGGCTATAGACTCAGTCAATACGACGGTCTTTTCGTTTTCTAACACGTCGGAATTTCCTTCAATCCAATCATATTGAAAGATCTTTAAGAATTCAGGGTCCAGAAATACAACGCCTTTTTCTTTGAACTTTTCCGTTGAATTATCATCACGCGTGATCGTAATCACTGGATCACCCATGTTGTTATCGGCTAGCGCAACATATTCGAGGTCAGGGAAATCCTGTCGAAGTGCCGGTGGCATTGGATAAGTCATGGCCGCATCAAACGCAGGCTTAGGAGTATTTATGTATTCATGAACAACCCGGTAAATACGGTCCTGATCTGCATGATAATTGTCGAAGCTGAGCTCGAATCGTAAAATGAGGAAAATGACTGTTGTGCAGGTAATTCCCAGCGACAAACCAAGTAGATTAATAAAGGCATGTGTTCTATTCCGCCAAAGGGATCGGAGATGGGATGTGATGTAGTTTCGAATCATGGTTCTTTGGTGAAGATGATTCAATTGGATTGCTAACTCCGTACCAAATAGTTAACAAATTGATAATCATATAATTATAGCCAATACAACCCTAGACTAGCACTATTAGTTGTAACGATAGCGATACACCAATCTATTCGATTGTGATACACTCCGCGAAAACTGTCAGTCCATCGCCACCCTCGTAAATGCAGTCAACGCCGGCGTTGTTTCCCGCAGATCCCGCAGACTGAATACCCGCAGATTCACGCGGAAAAGATCTGCGAGGATCAGCGGGAAAAACATCCGGAAAACCTGCACGTCCGGCAGCGTATTTCCACCAGATTCCGCAGACTGAATACAAGTGGCCGCTGAATAAACGAAACACATTCGGGAGCTTTAAAAAGGAAGACTTGAAGTTTCTCATCCCATAAGTGCGCTGCGTAAGCTTGTTGATGATAACGAAAATATACTTGAAATTTGAGTAGCTTTCCGGGTATGCGTCTAAAGTTTTAAGGGTGGAATTGTTCCGATCAATGCGATTTTTATTGGCGTCTTTGTGCTCGCTGATGTTATCGATATTCGTCACAGGTTGTTCGAAAGACGACGATTTTAACCCGGTATATAATGTACCTGCCGAATACCAGCCTTTTATTGATGCTTTCATCCTCGAGGCTGCCCACCGTGGATATTCGTTAGAAATAAACAATCTGATCATCGATTATGATGCAACTATTGAACAACCTCACTGTGCTCGTTGCAATTCAAGCTCGCTGGAAAAGGATATTCAGAAGGTGGTTTCGATCAACCCGAACATCAAGTGTTGGTTTACGGACGAGGAACACGAAACTCTGATCTTTCACGAGCTGGGACATTGTATTTTAGGAAGGCTTCATGACAATGATCTGTTGCCTAATGGTGATCTTAAGAGCCTGATGAATGCGAATGACCTAAGTGTATATTCATCATGCATTTATCCTGTCGACAACGGGCCGTGTGACGACAGTTTCAAACGTCCTTATTATATGGATGAACTTTTTGATGAAGGAACTCCCGTGCCTGATTGGGGAAATTGACGCTAGTGCACTTTGATCTTTTCTCTGAATCCCTCCAGGGTAAGCGGTTTATAAATAATTCCTGTAAATCCCGCCGCCCTTAATTCCGCTGATTGTTTTTCGTCGATATAATTCGACACTACATAGGATTTGAAATTATTGCCCTTGATTGATTTCAATTCTTTGAGGACGTGATTCGCAAAAACACCAGGAGCCAGGTAATAATCGATGACAGCAATGTCGAAATCATTTTGCTGCGCCCAGTTAGTTGCTTCTTTAACGGAGGTAAATCCTTCAACGTCAAATTCGAGGGCGAGCAGCTTTCTATTTATAAACAAATCGAGCTCTTCGTCGTCTAGTATCAGAATCTTCACCCTGGAAATATTTTTACGAAATATAGACTCTTAATAAAACTCAACTGCTATTGACCTTTATGTTTAATTTCACTTCTTTATACTCGTCGATACTCAAACGTAACATCTACGTATATTATTTCAAGCTAACCCATTGATGGATCGGTCGATCCAATTTCCCCTGTTTCCACTCTTCCGGAAAAACGCCTTCCAAAGGTGCTGTTATCCGCTTCTTTTAACGCAAAGTCGTACCAGCCATGACTTTGGATCAAATCGATCACAATCGTCTTTTCTACATTGGGTTCAAAGCGTTGTTTTCGATCTTTCTGCCCATATGATAAGTCAATTAACTCAATCTCAATGGGTTTCTGATTAAGGTTCTTAATTACGACCTCCAATCCGAGAAGAGTTTTTTTCTTTTTGTCCTTGCGGTATTCACACCTGATGTCCAGCAAAGGATCTGTTCCATTCCCTGTAAATTCACGGTAGAAGCCGTTTGGACCATAAACACATAGGTGGTAGTTGGAATCTTCGAACTGGTCAAGGTCCCAATGGTCAATCAATTCATCGCCGGGAGCAACAGCATATGACCAGTTACAGAGTGGCTCGAAGGTTGAGGAACTTTGCTTCTTGAATTTGCCAGGTGCATACACATTAAAAGGTGAACCTGCTGCCTTGGCTCCAAATACCTCGCGGCTTGCGGCTAGCTTTAGATGAAACTTCTTCTTATCGGCTGTCAGACTTCCGTGTGCGTATAGCTCATACGGTATTGCACTGGATTTACGTACGCCTTTTTCCTGCCTTGGCATGACTGGTGACGAGGATGGGTTTGCATTGATCTGTTGTATTTCATTATTTGTTAATGGTCGATACCCGGAAGGATCTTGTTTGAATCTAGCTTTGTGTACTTCTTCGATGTAATCATTTCTGGAAAGAAATGCAGGCAAATCTATTTTTTCTCCGAGATATGGGCGGAATGCCGACGTAAGGTCGCCACAGACCACCCGGCGCCAGGCGCTTATGTTCGATTCCTCGATCTGCTTTCCTGTTTTATGGCTTAAGAATTTCTCAAGAAATTGAAGTACGGAAGTATGATCGAACACCTGCGAACAAACTACACCACCACGGTTCCATGGTGATGCGATAACAAGTGGAACACGATACCCTAAGCCGATAGAACTTTCCCGCGACGATTCACGAGGTTTCTTTTTCATGTCCTGCTCGAGCGAAACAAACTCAACAGAGCCATCGATACTCTTCGATAAAAGCCCTGTTCCTGGTTTATTCGGATTTGGAACGGTAAAAGGCGGGATGTGGTCGAAATATCCATCGTTCTCATCATATGCGAGAATAAAAATTGTTTTCTTCCACACTTCAGGGTTTTTAGTAAGTATATCGAGTGCTTCTGAAATGTACCACGCTCCGTACCATGGCGCCCCGGGATGGTCAGAAAAATTCTCAGGCGCAACCAGCCACGACACGGTCGGCAGTTTTCCGTCCTTCACATCTTCGCGAAACTGGAAAAGCACATCGCCAGCCGGAACCTTGAGCTCTCGTTCCGTTGTACCATCATTATACTTCAGCGTAGTGAGCTTGTGATAGTTTGGATCTTTTTTGTTTGTCGTAAAGGCCTTGGCGTGCAGGTTCTTTTCAAAAGTAGATAGTTTGTCAAAGTTTTCCCGCGTGTATTTCTGTTGGTCTCGTTGAGCGACCTCCAGCTCCTTTTTCGCAGACGACAGTTTTTTCTGCAGTTGTTCCGTAGCGTTATTTGAATCAGATGAAGACGAAAGACTTTTCTCCAAACTTGCAATTTCATCGGAAAGGGTCGCGATGGTTTTAGGAAGAGAGTCAATATAAGCCTCAAGAAATTTGACGTTGTATTTGGCAAACCATTCAATAGGATTATCAGTGAAGTTTGCTAGCCATGCGTCCTCTTCACCTTCAAAACCTACACCAACACTGATTTCATTTTGATAGATCTTCCATGAAATGTTGTGTTCTTCCAGCCGCTCAGGAAAGGTCTTCCAGTGTGCAAGTTTCTCTTCATCATAGTCCACATTTTCGTTTCTCACATTTGCGTAAGAATCCTTGTTTTGCTCTTCGCGCACAGTTCCCGTCCACAGGTATAATCTATTGGGCGTTGTACCAGTCAATGAGCTGCAGAAATTCTGATCGCATATTGTGAATGCGTCTGCTAGCGCATAATAGAATGGAATGTCTTCACGGTTGTAATAGCCTAACGTAAGAGGCATTTTTTGATAGGCTTTGTTGCCGGCCTTTTTAGCCTCAAGCCATTTGTCGCACTTTCCGTCGTTGCGAGCATCAACCTGGTCTGTCCATGAATGCGGGAGGGATCCCATCCAGGTCGCCTTTGTGTCTTTGATGTTGAGACGAAACGGAAGAAATGTTTCACCGCTAGAATTCGATTGAAGCCACACCAGGTTCTTGTTGGGAAGCCGAATGGCTCGCGGATCATTAAAGCCGCGAACACCCTGCAGGGTTCCGTAACAATGGTCGAAAGATCTGTTTTCCTGCATCAGGATCACAACATGCTCGGCATCCAGATAGGTGCTTCCAACGGGTGGGTTGATGGCTAGAGCCCTTTGAATTGAAGGAGGCAGTGTTCCTGCGAAACCAATGCCAGCCGAAAGTACAGTTGCTTTTTTAAGAAATTCCCTGCGGGTATCCATTCTTGTTCGTATAAAATCCAGAGCGTAAAAATAGCATCAGCCACGGAACTGACAGCGTATGTGAAAAAAATTAAAAATAACTTAACGGCAAATGCATGGTTCAAACTGTATTGCCATTCTTTTTCTTCTTTCTGAACTTTTTGAAAGGATCATAACTGATGGCATTCTTTCCCGTCTTGTCCGGTTTTACCCGCAGATATACGCTTGCACCTACCTTGCTATCTACTCCGACGTTTTCAGGCGGAATGTCCTGGTCTCTTTTCTTCAGGTTGCTAAGTGGTATTTGTATGCTCAGGTCGGAACTATCCTTCAAATCATAACGGCCCTCGATAAACATTGTGATCACGGTAGATTCTACCTCCATGCGGTTGACATGCATCTGCGTACCAGACATGTTGATGTTTGATGTTATTTCACCAAACTGCACGTCCGAAAAGTCTCGGCCTTTCAAGAGAAAGTTGCTGAGACGTTGCATTGGCTCAAAGTCCTTTAGCCTGCCATCTGTGATTGTGAATTGGGCAACGCCGTCGAGGTCTTTAGTAAGAAAGTCTAGCTTATCGTCAACTTCAGCACGCAAATCCAGATCGAGACTTAATTTTCCTTCAACGTGATGGTGCTGAAAAGTCTTCTGATTGAAGTTATTGAATGCATAGAAGAATTCCTTCAAATCGACATCTTTCATCGTTGTATTGAGATAAATGGGATTGATGTTCTTTTGAAGGTTTGTCACCCTGAGATTAAATCCAACCGTTCCTTTTGCGAACTCCATGCTCGCATTTTTCAAAATGAATTGATTGTTCGACAGCATCAAGTTTCCTTTTAGCTGTTTAGCATGAAAATTTTTGTTCACAAACTCGTCCACTTTAAAGTCGAGGTCAAATTCCAGGCCCTCGTTAAGCTTTTCAATTACATCGGAAACCCTTTGTTTTGACGCAGCTTTCGCTGACTTAGACAATCTAATTTTTCGTTGTTGCGCGAACCCCGACATATCAATTCGCGGAGAGATGATATTCAACTTTACTTTACAGGATTGTTCTGGGCTGGTGAAAAATGGAATAAAATCTGTCATAAGTCCAGTCACGGCAACAGCATTCTTGTTGGCGACAAGTTTGAGCTCTTGGATATCAAATCGTTTCTGTGTAAAACCGAATGTAGCGTTCAGTTTATCGATCTTAATTTTCCTTGCGATATAATGTACCTTTCCGTTCGTAATTGTTGCTTTACCCGATAATGTTCCTTCATACCTTGTCCGTGATTCATCAAGATATTCTTTCAATTTTCCGTTATACGTGAAGCTCGAGACAAATTTCCCATCGATCATTTTGAGCTTAGTTGTGTCGAGGTGAGTATTTAGGTCTTTAAGGTCTACATTGAACACAGCTTTCAATTGTAGTGCGGGATCCCGAAGATCGGTAAGCGTTACTTCTGCCTCAACGGGCAGATTATTAACGATGCCTTTCAGGGAGGCGAGATGGAGTTGCGAGTTCTGCGCGTCATTTGGTAGCGTATGGTCCACGTGGTTGATAAAGGATCCACTTATGGTCATGTCGTCCATAGTCAGTTTAGAGGTGGTGACCTTGCTGTTTGAAAATGCAAATGTGAGATCGACGGATGGCTTTACTCCCGGTGCCAGTACTCCTTTCAAGGTAACGTCGATTTTCAGAGGCTTTTCAACGTCATACTTGTCGAGCTTTTTTGTCAGGGAATCATTCAGAATGCTCAGCCCTTCTTTATAGTCAAGCTCGTCTGAACTGATATCCAGTTGATACTCCCCGGGTTGCCCCAGCGTAAAAAGCCCGGACAATCGTACCAGTGACTTGTCGAACTTTAGGATAGATGGCTGCACAAGAATGTTTTGCTGCGACGGATCTAATTCCAGATTAAGGTTGGCGATTACACTCTTATCCTTAAGAAAGCTGCCCTTTGCAGAGTTTAACATCAATTTATCAAAGGTCATTCGTCCGGATATGTTAATCACCGTGGATGAATCCTTTGCCTTTATCGAGTTACTGGTTCGCTCTAAATTGACGGCAAAGGTTTTTTTCTTCAATGAATCGACATATGTGATCTTAATGTTAATAAGATTTAGCTGATCCAGGTTCGGGAGGTCAATATTTTCACGCGTAGGATTTGACGGGACTCGTTTCTTTTTAAAGACCCGTAGGTTGGTATATCCATCGTAGGCCCGAAACGCAAAAAACTCTCCATTTTCAATATATACCGATTTTATGCTTATCTCTTTCTGGAGTAACTTAAAAAGGTCTACGTTGACGTCTACCCATTCAGCACGTAAAAAAGGCTGTTTATATTTATCGTATTGAGGTCCGTGGACATAAATATTTTCAAGAGCAATGGATACATTGGGGAAGTGATGGAGAATGGTGATGTGTATGTCGCCAATGTTTACATCCCCGTTAACTCTCTCTTTGAGGTTGCTGTTGATGGAAGTGAGTATCTCTTGCTTGTAGCTGTAAAGGAGCAATGCGCCTATGAGCATGATTGCCGACATGCCAATGAGAAAATACGCCAACCATTTCATCACTTTTTTCATGGCAATCCAAGTACGTGCCTCCGTTAACACCGGATTATTTGAAAATAGTTCTAAAATTTCAAACTTTCATGCTTTTCACCTGATGGAAATGAAATATCTGCCTGCCGTTTGTTTGATTCTTATCCTTATTGGATGTCAGAACCATAAGGGCGATTTTTCGGAAAAAGGAAATACTAAACTTAGTTACTCATTAGCCGAGGAACTAAAGGTATTTCATGACATAAGGTCACTTCCGTCATTTTTTGACAGCACATTCACATCCCAGTTCTCTTCGTATGACACGACCTGGAACAATGATGACGGATTCAGCGGCCGATACTCCTTTATTCAAAGGAATGAGGACAGCACGCTGGTGATCTTTGACGTGAAGGGTAGCGGCGTGATCACGAGAATTTGGACGCCGACCCCAACAGATGATACCCTGGACTTTTACATTGATAATGGCAACCATCCCCCGTTATCCATTAAATACAGTGACCTTTTTTCGGGCAAACAGTATCCGTTTGTCGCTCCACTATGTGGCAATCAGCTGGGAGGATTTTATTGTTATTTGCCGATCCCTTTCGCGGAAGGCTGCAGGATAGTTTCGCGCGGCAAGAAGCTGCAATTTCATCAGATTCAATACCGCCTTTATCCAGCCAATGCAACTGTAAAGAGCTTTAATACCGAGCTAACCAGTGACGAAAAAGAAGCACTGGAAAAGATAAGCACGTTGTGGAACAAGAAGGATAGGACGACACGTGATTTTTACCCTGAAGAGCTTACCGAAAGCACAGGCACCTTTGAATTAAGACCCGGCGAAGTTAAAGACGTGTTTAACATCCGACGCCCCGGCCGTTTGATGGGGATTGAGCTTGGACCCGTGTCGGTATTCGAGGGGTTAAGAAGAAGCCTTGTCATAAAGATCACATGGGATCATGAAGCTATTCCCGCCGTGTATTGTCCAGTGGCGGATTTCTTTGGATATGCATTTGGAAAGCCTTCGATGCAAAGTCTATTGATCGGTTCCACCGCAGAAAAGAATTACTGTTATTTTCCAATGCCTTTCGACAGTGACGCGAAAATTGAACTTATATACCTGGGAGGAGGGAGTGAGGGATCAGTGACCATTACTTCTCGTGTTTGGTACTCGGAGAACGGCAGAGATGAAATAAACGAGGGAAAATTCTATTCAAACTGGAATAAGGTAGCCAAATCCGAGAAAGGAAAGCCTCACGTTTTCCTGGATGTTCAGGGCAGGGGACACTACGTCGGAACCATTCTTCAGGCTCAAGGCATGAAAGCAGGTATGACGTATTTCTTTGAAGGTGATGATTCAACCAGTGTAGATGGCGACTTTAGGTTGCATGGTACCGGCTCCGAAGATTATTTCAATGGAGGGTGGTACGCAATGATGGACCGGTGGGAGGGTACAATGAGTTTGCCATTACACGGGGCTCTCGACTATTCACTTCCTTTTTGCAGGACAGGAGGATACAGGCTCTTCCTTTCCGACAAAATTTCCTATGACAAGAACTTTTATCATAGCATTGAACATGGTCCGGTGCGCAATCAATTTCCCGTAGACTACACGTCCCTCGGCTTTTATTACTCCGATAAGCCAATGGACAAGGTAGCCGAGCTCAGTCCTGAGTTAGTTAAAGTATACGTTCCGGATACGCTTGTGGTGTATCCTCAGCTAATGGACTACAATATCTTCGGTGACATCGATGTAAAGACAACCTGGAAATACGGCACGGGCGGTGAGACCTATTTTTTCACACCAGGTGGCGATTCGTGGCTTCGGATTTCGCTTAAGGATATTCCTTACGGGACCTATTCATTGTATTTTGATATTATGAAGGAACCATTCGGCTGTGACTTTTCGCTGTGGCAACGGCAGACTGCTGTTTCGGATTGGATATCAACGTATAGTAAGGCAGAAGAAAGGAAACTTGACCTTTACGTGGGTGACATCGATGTGGAGGACTTTAAAAATACCCTTACGCTGAGATTCAGACCACAGGACGAAAAGAAAACGATGGTGTTAAACCGGGTGATGTTGATCAGGAACCACCTCCTGACCCCCTTGAGCGGGAAGTAGCCAATTAGGTAAATACACGATAGCACTTGCATTTCAAGTCCCCTTCAAGGGATTTAGGGGTTTAAAAACCGAAATGCCTTTAACTGACCTTAATTTAAGTCAACAACCCTTGATTGTTGCTTATTGCGTTTTGAGGATTGACACTTTTTTAAACAATTCTTCACGTAGCCGAAAACACTCAACATTCAGCAATCAACAATCAAGTCAAGTGGATTCGCTTTTAGTCTTTGCATTTCAAGTCCCCTTAAGTGGATTTAGGAGCGCCTTTGCTTTTAATTCTTTTGCCGCCTCGGTATAGCCCCCATCCGAGCCATCCACGAAATGGATATGTTTAGCGTTCATATTCTCTATGTAGCATGTCATAATACTTTCCTTGCTGATGTGGTGGCCAAAGATCAAAACACCATTTTCTTCCTGGATCCTCAGGTAGCCTATCAATTGTTTTCTCTTCTCCGATTTACCAGAAATAATCGTGTTTATTCGGCCATCGATCGTCAACGTATCGGCATTGGCGATCAATTGCGAGAGGTAATCCTGTCCTTTCACCCCTCCAAGTTTCAGGTTCAGTCCGAAGAAGAAAAGTCCCAGGAAGTTTTCAAGGAGCGTTCCGATATAATAGCGAAGACGCCATCCGCCAAACTTGACCTTCATCTCAGTTTCAATCTTTTTCAGATTCAGGAGAAGCCTAAGACGATTTTTAGATAACGGGCTTCTGCCTTCAATGGGTCCATAGATCTCGTCCATTTTAACAAGAACGTCACGATAAACTTCGGTTTGCATTGCCTGATTTGTTGCTTCCACCAGGTAACAAACGATCTCATTTTCATCGGTCGGAGGTTTGACCTTATCCCATCGGCATTCAAGGCCTTGCATATTCAAGTCGAGGTCAACCGACAAATTCTCGCGGCCATTTCCGGATTTTTTTTTGATCTGAAGTTCAGCGGCCTTAAGACCATTACCGACCAGCAATGCCTTGGTTAGATTTTGGCCGATCTGAATCTTTGCTATCCGTAATCCTGCGCCGCTCGACGAAATAGCTGCGACCGACATGCTTCCGATATGCATAGTCAGTCCGAAATTCTTGAAAGCATTCTCATTGTGGCGGTGAAGCCCGGTCATGACATCGTCTACAATTTCACCAGGGACAATTACAGCTCCACCATCGCCACTGAAGAAGAAGGGGATCTCCACGTTTTTTTCCTTTGCTATGTTCAACGCGGCAATAAGACTTCCAGCAGCGATCAGGTTAACATCATTATGCCGGCCTTCAGCGACGGCGGCCGTTGAGTTCTTGATGTCGGCGATTACCACGTGCCAATCGGGTGGAAGTCCAAAGAACCAATGGTCTTCCAACGCTTTTGTCACCGAAAGCTCCAGCGCCTTTATATCGCGGTAGAAGTCAAGGTTTTTAGCCACTTTTTTTTGAGAAGGTTGGTCATCATAGCGACGACAATGCGTTTTCCAGATCTTCCAACAGATCTTCAGGATTTTCGATTCCCACCGAATAGCGTATGAGGCTTTCAGGGATACCTAATAATTTGCGTTGTTCCTCTGAAAGTTCGACGTGGCTTGTAGTTCGTGGGGGACCAGCAAGCGTGCTGACCGATCCGAGGCTTGCTGCCAGGTGAACAAGGCGAAGTTTGGCTAGAAACCGTTTCACATCTTCATACGATCCCTGCAGCGAAAAGCTCATCATTCCTCCGAAACCAGACATCTGTCCTTTTGCAATGTCATGTCCGGTATGCGACTCCAGCCCAGGATAGAAAACGTCGTTAATCTTCTTATGTGCTTTTAGAAATTTAGCAATGCGCAACGCTGATGAGTTTTGTCTTTCAATTCTGAGTTCGAGGGTTTTCATTCCCCGAATAATCAAATATGCTGGGTCAGGTTGAAGACTTGCGCCATTTATTTCGCGAAACCGAAATACCTGTTCAACCCATTGTTTTTTTCCGCATAGCACTCCACCCATGGCGTCAGAGTGGCCGCACAAAAATTTAGTAGCACTATGGACGACGAGGTCTGCACCTAACTTGAGAGGGTTTTGATTTATCGGGGTTGCAAATGTGTTGTCCACAACAACGATGGCTCCTACCTTTTTTGCGGCTGCGGAGAGCCGTTTAATATCCACGATCTTTAGCGTTGGATTAGTAGGCGTTTCAAGATATAAGAGGTCACAACCTTTTGAGATTTCGGATTCGATCTGATCATGGTCTGTTGTTTCACACAACTTCACGTTTACGTTGTATTTCGGAAGAAACTCGAGGAAGAGTTTGCTCGTACCCCCGTAAGAGTCTTTTATAGAAACAACTCGTTTTCCAGGCGATAACAGCGCGAATAATGTATTACTTATCGCACCCATGCCAGTAGCAAATGACGTGGCCGCTTCAGCTCCTTCAAGAAGCCTGATCTTTTCTTCCAATACTGAAACCGTTGGGTTTGTATTACGGCTATAAATGTAGCCGTCGCGTTTTCCGGTTGCGACATCATACCACTGGTCCAGGTCGTCATAAGCAAATGTTACACTATTTACGATTGGCGGAGTAGTCGCACCAAAACAAAAAGGATCAGTTTCCCCAGCCCAAACGGATGCAGTTCCTTTTTTGTATTTTGAAAAATCCATTATTTCAGTATTTAGTTTAGAATTCAAGCTCGCTAAGTTACTGAACAGTGTTAAATTCCAATACGAAAAAAGTATGCTTAATGGTTTTCGACTGTTTTACAAAAAACATAGGTTTGTCGTAGTCGGGTGGCTAGGTACCTGGATAACTGGGCTAAATTCTAAATTCTAAATTCTAAATTCTAAATTCTAAATTCTAAATTCTAATAATGATTTTTGCACTTATTCGATTGATCTTCTTTGCCGTTGTGATTGGCGGGATTTGTTATTTCGTGTTTAGGCTTTTTCAACCGCCTGCATTTTTGCGTTGTTCGCGGTGCGAAGGAAAAGGATTCTGGCTTGGTGCAAGAGGAAGGGAAAAATGTGACTGGTGCAAAGGCAGCGGTAAATTGCCCAACGTCGGTCGCTAAATAAATTCAATCATGGATTATTTACAAAAACTGATCGTTGACATCGAACTTCACTCCGTCGACGGAATCAGAATGTGTTTCCAAAATGGAATTAATCCCAACACATCCTTTCGCAATGAGCCCCTGATCAATGAGCTTATCAGCGAGTATACCAGGAGTCCGAGGTTCAAGGACTGCGTAAAGGTGTTTGTTGATTTTGGTTTGGAAATGGATGACCAGCCTTTGCTTTTCGCGTTACTGGACGATGCTCAAAGTCTTGAAGCGGAGTTAAAGTCAAATCCCCAACTGGTTTATAAGAAGTATACTTTACGAAGCGCCTACACGCCAATGCACGAAGTAACCTTATTGCATATTTGCGCTGAATTTAACCACGTTTCATCGGCGCGAGTACTAATAATGTACGGTGCAGATGCGAATGCGAGGGCAGGAGTGGATAAATTCGGATTTGGGGGTCATACGCCGATATTCCATACCGTAAATCAAAATGGAAATCAATCTTCGGATATGATGATGTTTTTACTTTCATTGTCAGTGGATCTCAAAGTTACGGTTACAGGTTTGATCTGGGGCAAGGGTTACGATTGGGAGACATTAATTCCTTCTGTTAATCCTATTAGTTATGCAATGATGGGATTGCTTCCCCAAATGCACAGAGACGAAGAAACAACGGCAATGATTGTTTCATTGCTACTCGATGCAGCTGATGGTATTAAGTATACTCCACAAAATGTTCCTTGTGCTTATCTTAGAAAAGGATGAAAGAGATGGAGATTAAAGGAGCCAAGGATCCGATTTCAATCCGGCTGGCCGATGAAAAAGATGTTTTCCTGCTTCACACCGTCTGCAGGCAGTCATACATTCAAAGCTTCGCAGATCATTGGGTTGAAGGAGGGCTTACCTGGTACCTGGACACAGTTTATGGAATGGATGTTCTCGAACGCGACCTAAAGAATCCTGTCATCAATTACTTTATTTCTTATTACGACGGTGTACCAGCTGGCTTTATGAAAGTAAAGTTGAATTCTCCGCTGTCCCTACAGATAGAAGGCAGTCATTTGGAGATTGAAAAACTTTATTTCCTGGAAAAGTATCAGAGGAAAGGTCTGGGCAAGCGGATGATAGCTAGTGTCAGAAAATTGGCTGACAAACTTGGGACAGATCTGATATGGCTGGGGGTAATTGAATCGAATGTAAGCGCCATCTCTTTTTATGAAAACAATGGATTCAGAATTTTCGACAAAACAAGATTGGAGATTCCCTATTTCAAAGATGAGCTACGCGGTATGTGGAGGATGACCCTGGAGACAGGAGGGAATCATCGGGAAAAAGATATTAAATGAAATATTTGCTCGATAACGAAGAGACTGCCAGGATTCGCTTTCGGATCATTGAAAGATCGGACTTCAGACATTGGCTTCCATTTTTTGAAGACCCTGAATCCTTTCGGCATTGGAATATAAAACTTCAAGGTCCGGATGTTGAATGCGAGCAATGGTACGACAAACAATTCGGACGATACAATCAGGACAAAGGAGGAATGAATGCGCTCATTGAAAAGTCGTCGGGCAACCTGGTAGGACATTGCGGACTGCTTGTTCAGAACGTTGATAACTGTGCCGAACTTGAAATTGGTTATTCACTTCTTCCTGCATTTTGGAACAAGGGTTATGCAACGGAGGCTGCAGCGAAATGCAGAGATATTGCATTTGAGCGTGGTTATTCGACCTCCTTAATTTCGATTATAAGCTTGACAAACATTCAATCATCACGAGTTGCGGAAAAGACCGGGATGTCCAACACAAAAGAAACCGTGTACAACGAGAATGCGGTTAACATTTTCAGAATCACAAGGGAGCATTGGATTTCAATAGCGCCAGGTATTAAATCGCTTCGTTAATTGGGAATAAGATCCCATCCGTCAGCTTCATCGGGACTCCAATAACTAACCCACGTCCATCGCACCATGCCATAAGATGGGCCATATGCATACATGAATCCCGATCCATCAGTAGCCATGGGGGTGTAGTCGAAATAGTCATTGAGGTGGCTAAAAGTCTGCCCGTGTTGCGAGTAATCGATTGTGTATTGCGTCCATATGGTACTCTCTATTCCGAATATTGGCAGACAGTCCGGGTTTAACGGGGCTGGATCGGTGACCGGCTGCAGAGGAATTGTGCGGGCCTCTCCAACAAAAAGAAAGGAAAAGTAATAAGCATTTAATGGTTTGGAGAAATAAGCCGAATCATTATCGATTGAAAGGTGTCTGATAATTTCTTCATCAGCAACGGAGGCCCAGGAGCCGCCCTTCGGGCTGTTGGTAAGGAATTCTTTGATCACCCACGTATTTGATTCCTTGCCAACAATTGCAAGTACCAATGTATCAGGCAAGTATTTGACCGTGATCTCTTTGGTGATAAAATCTCGTGATGCCTGGAAAAAAATGTAATGACTCCGTTGGCCAATCTCGGGTTCATCAAAACGAATGGCGCCTTTATCCGGAAGACCTTCGAGTGGATCAGGATCCTTCTCTATTATTTTTTCGGGATCGTCAGAAGAACACGCCGTCAGCAATATGGAAAGAACAACGAGCAAAGATAATTTCATGGCGCGTGCTGGTGTTTTTGATCTGTAAGCCAATAAGTGAATTTACAAAATAGAAACATTTCCTTACTAGGAGAATCTTGTTTCGATTGTGAGCTTGTATAAAAAGTGCGAAGAGGAGCTACGGAAAGGGCTCACTTATTGAAATAAAAGTCTGACACAAGGTTAGACGTATCCCACGTGTGTTGATGCCCGTCGGACAGCTCCAACACATTTTCTCTCACCTTTTTGAATACCTGTTCTATACTGAGGCCGGGTACTCGTAGTGCTTTTATGATTTCCTGGGTATACAATCCATGAGCCGCTGCACCATCAGATGCGACCGATCCAGGTGCAGTTGCATACGCGATGAATGCTCCAACGGCAGGGTTAGGTGGTGCAAGTCCTTTTGCAATACTTTGTTCTGTACCATGGAAAGGATTATTTCGGCAGGCGTCAAGGATCATCACACTCATTTTGACATCGGCATATTGCATTGCGTCAAGCGCAGCGTCCACCGGAATACAGGTACGTTCCACATCTTTCGGCATTTTAATAGCGGCGTCAATGGGGATAATATAATTTGTTCCGTCGACCTGAAGCCCGTGACCCGCATAATAGAATAGTGCCACGGTATTCGAAGGGTTCGATTCTTTTAGCTGGGCATGGAATGCACGGATAGCTTTCTTGATCTCCGCAGACGTCTGGTTTACTTTCACAACGGTCGTAAAATTCAGTTTCTTTAATTCTTCAGCAATGACAAGGGCGTCGTTCACAGGGTTCTTAAGATGTCCAACAGGTTCATTGTAATTAGAATTACCAATGATGAGCGCAATTCTTTTTGCTGTCGATGCATCCGGACTTTTTTTCGTCATTGTCTGATTCTGACTTGACACAATTTCAGCAAGCGCATCCTGTGCCATGTAGTGATCAGGATTGAGCGTTAAACAACGTTTCAAGTTCGCTTCTGCAAGGTCCTTTTGCTGGACCTTCCTATAGGCGACGGCACGATCGAACAGCAACTGCGATTGTTTGACGTTGTCAGAGATGTATGGAGCTGCTTCCGTATACGATTCGATTGCCAGATAGTAGTCACCTTTAGAGCTTTGACACTTTCCGATCAGCCAATGAAGGTTGCCTTTGTTTTTTCTTCCCAGTGCAATAGTTTGCTTGAAATCATCAATAGCAGGTGTGTACGCACTATTTTTATAATGCGCCATCCCCCTTGCATAATACGCTTCAACGTCGAGCTTTTTGTCACGAGCGTTCTTCGTGAGGTATTCCGACAAATTTGAAATAGCCTCATGGTATTTTCCCTCATTGTAAGCATCAACGCCGGACTTATACAGATTGTACTGTGAAAATCCGATGCTTACCAAAAAGGTAAGTGCTGTGGTTAGAATTGCTTTCATCATCAGAAGTTATACGTCAGTCCTAACTGAAAATTTAAAGTGGTAAATCCTTTATCGTCTGAGAGGGGAAAGTTTTTTGGGAGAGGGGGTACTTTATCAAAGGGATTGTAAGAATCAACAGCTAATATATGGTTTTCATAGAGAGAGGTGTCAACAAAAGGCACTGGAAAGGTATAGCCGAGACCTGCTTGCATGTAAAATGAAAACAGATTCGTGGGAAAAAATTCAACGCCTACACCAATGTTTATTCCGCCAGTTGTTGTTGTTTGGGATTCTGATAATATATAAGATTGATTGTTGACCTGGAGGTAATCATCAATCGTGGGATGATCGAAAAAATTAATGTTCGATTCTACTTCTTCCAGGCTTGACATGACTAAGCTGGGAGCAACAAGGGCGTAACCTGATGCAACAGTATTACTTTTTATGGGAACAAAATTAATTTTAGCTACCGCGCCTAATGATAACTGGCGAATGTCGCCACCAGAGAGATTGACTATTAGGTACTGGGCCTGGCTTGCAGTATAATAGGTATTATTGGGTATAAATATTGTCCAGTTGGGGTCTAGGTACCTATCGGTCATGAAATTATTATAATCGCTTCGGTAGGAGGCATAGTTCAATAACGTGCCAACGCTCAAGATCCGGTTAACTCTTTTCTGATAGCCCAGCCCCACAAAGGTACCTCCCTGGTAATTGTTTTGGCCAAGACTTGTAGCGGCACCCAGGTTAAAATGTAAGGAGTTGCTTTTTTCCAGCCTGGCTTTCACGGCAATGACAGCTTCTTCTTGTCCCTGAACGATGGGTGCAAGCATGGTTAGCAGTACCGTTGTAAGTCCGAAAGCTGTCCTGACCATGTTTTAGGAGAGCAAAGCAGTCAAATCGGCTCCCAATGCGGAAACCGTACGATTCTCCAACATGAATATACTTTTTTTGCAGGTTAGTACCAAGAAATCATTTAGGTATACTTGGCCTGACTTCGATCTTGCTCGGAAGGGTCCTGGGGTTCATTTTTAAAAGATCGACAACCATTTGTCCTAGGTCCTCGGGCTGTATCTTCCACGCATCTCTATCGGATGGCTGATTATTATTAAAGTTTGTAGCCACGGAACCTGGTAGGATGGTGGTAACCTTTACGCCATAATTCCTGATATCGAGCATAAGAGCCTGCGTGAATCCAACGAGCCCGAACTTACTGGCGTTGTATGCGGTTGCACCCGGAAAGAAATTTATTCCTGCCAGGCTAGCCATTGTTATTATATACCCTTTAGTTTTCTTCACGGCCTCAAGTGATGCCTTCACACTATTGAATACTCCAGTGAGGTTTGTATCGATCGTCTCATGCCATTGATCTTCTGTTAGCGTCTCGATCGAACTAAAATATCCGATCCCTGCGTTCGCTATCAGAATATCCAGCTGTCCCCATTTTTTAATGATACCTTCAACCACCTTTTGCTGGTCAGACAACTTGCGAACATCTGCAGCGAATCCAATGGCTTCCCCTTTGCCAATGCCATTCAATTTTGTTGCAGCTTCGTCGGCGGAGGCTTTGGTTCGTCCAGTGATGGCAACCTTTACATTTTCCTTCATTAGTGATTCAGCCACACCATATCCGATTCCCTTTGTGCCTCCGGTGACAAGGGCCACTTTGTTTGCAATGTTTTCCATAGAGAGTTCTTTGTAAACAAATATACAAGAATTGAATTCTAATGCAGGATTTGTGAAGCCTTTCGATTTTCGTAGAGGACTACTGTTGTGTGTACTTCACACATGGGATCTACCCATTTTGCCATCATTGGTGATTGTATAATATTTTGATTTTAGTTGACAATATTTTTCTACTTTCGAACCCAAAATTGGAGAATTATGAATCATAGAAACTTAATATGTTTTGTCCTGCTATCAGTAGCGATTTTTTCTTGTAAACCACATCCGCCTACTGATCTGGCAAAAGAAAACCTGATCCCAAAACCTGTATCGGTGACGGCAACTAAAAAAGTATTTGAGCTAACAAAAACTTCAGGTATTTATGTTGAAGGAGAGTCTGCTGAATTAAAATTCATCGGTGAATATCTCGCCGACAAGTTCCGTCCCTCTACCGGTTATGAGCTAGCCGTTTCACCGACTGCAAAAGCTCCTGAGTCCGGAAGCATTTATTTAGTCGCGTCCGGGAATGACGAGGAGTTGGGAGATGAAGGTTACGAGATTGAGATAACCGGAGACCTTATCAAGGTTACAGCCAATAAACCAGCAGGCGTTTTTTGGGCAGTTCAGACATTGCGTCAATTGTTACCCGCTAAAGTTGAAAAGAGTTCAGTGCAGGAGGGGCCATGGGAATTTTCAACAGGAACAATACGCGACTACCCCAGTTATCCTTTCCGTGGATCGATGCTGGATGTTGCGCGACATTTCTTCTCTGTTGAAGATGTGAAGCGATACATTGATTTGTTGAACTTGTATAAGATGAATGTCCTTCACCTTTCGTTATCAAACGATCAGGGTTGGAGAATTGAAATCAAGTCATGGCCGAAGCTTACATCTGTTGGCGGAAGCACTGAAGTAGGAGGAGGTAAAGGAGGATTCTACACCCAGGAACAGTATAAAGATATCGTTAAGTATGCCCAGGATCGTTACGTTACCATTGTACCAGAAATCGATATGCCCGGACACACGAATGCAGCGTTAGTCTCATATCCTGAATTGAATTGCAACGGTAAGACCCCCGTTGCTTACACAGGTGTTGAAGTTGGTTTCAGCTCACTTTGCACAACCAATGAAGTAACGTACAAGTTTATCGATGACGTGGTTCGTGAATTGTCCGCGATTACGCCTGGTCCGTACTTTCATATTGGCGGCGATGAGAGTCATGCAACAAAGCGAGAGCATTATATTCCATTCGTAGCGAAAGTAAGGGACATAGTTAAGTCTCACGGGAAGCAAGTGATCGGATGGGAAGAAACTGCACAAATAAATATGAACGAAAAGAGACCTGAGGATGCCGTGAAGGTCGATGCGAACGAGAGGGCAAGTGCAGCCAGCGCTATTGCGCAGTATTGGTCAAACGCAAATCACGCGTTAGAAGCTGTTGCCAATGGTTCAAAACTTGTGATGTCGCCTGCTACCAAGATGTATCTCGATATGCAATATGATTCCACAACGAAACTGGGATTGCATTGGGCTGCATACATCGAAGTTGACAGTTCGTATATGTGGGATCCTGCAACACGAGTAAAAGGAATCACGCGTGAAGATATCCTGGGTATAGAAGCTCCGCTGTGGACAGAAACCATCACAAACATGGATGAGATCGAATACATGGTATTCCCACGTATCATTGGTCTTGCCGAAATCGGATGGTCACCAGCTACCGGCAGGGGTTGGGATGAATACAAGATCCGTCTGGCTAACCATGGTCCGCGAATGAAGGCCCTGGGTATTGACTATTACGCTTCGAAACAAGTTCCCTGGGTTGATGAACAGGCGGTCCCTGCCAAAGAATAATGAGTGCCACAAGTAGTAGTAGCACACAATACTTGAGTGTTGACTTATTGATTGTTGAGTGTTGAGTGTTTTTTAAACTTGTAGCATCCGTTCAGAACATTCAACATTCAAGTATTTTCCGCTTTTAAACCACTGTCGGCTGAGAATCGCATATTGGATGTTACCGTGCTGATTAATAAGTGGATCAATATAAAACAGGAGGCCTAACGCCTCCTGTTTTGTTTATTACCAAAAAAATCCAATTATTGGCGATCACTAATCGTTGCCGGGATGTATTTATACGTCCGATGTTGGGTTTAATTTGTTACACCATGAAAGTAGCCGCTTTATCCATTTCCTTCCTGCTCAGTTTCATTTTAGTGTACAGCCAAAAAACAGAGTTCGGAAATGTCACCATCAGAGAACTGTCAAACGAGACCTACGCAAATGACACCGCATCTGCGGTAGTGTTGTTTGATGTGGGTGAACTTGCAGTAGATCAAAACGCAGTATCCAGTACAAAATTCAGACGACACATGCGCGTCAAGATCCTTAAGAAACAAGCTTTCGATGAGTGGGGAAACCGGCGGTTCTATATTCATAAGACTGGTGACCTGAAGATTAAGGCTGCGACTTACAATCTGGAGAATGGGACTATTCGCAAAGTCGAGCTGGAAGAAAATGCCATTATGCGCACGGATCATGATGATGATACCAGGTTAGTAAGGATTGCGTTCCCGAATGTAAAAGAAGGATCAATTGTCGAGTTTTCGTATATGGAACGATATCCCGACCTCTATGTACCGGGTTGGCAATTCCAGCACTCAATACCGGCTCGTTGGAGCGAATACACGGTATCAATCCCGGTAAAAAATCTGAAATACAATCTCAAAGGATTTTTGAAACCCGCAGTACATGAAGAAAAGTATGAAGGATCATACCATCGCTGGTTGTTAACAGATATCCCAGCATTTGTATCAGAGCCCATGATGGCGGACAAGGATGCGTATATCTCCGAGGTGAATTTTGCCACGCGTTATTATGATTGGGACGGCGCATATTACTATCTGACTGGAAGCCAGGAATTCGGAGAGATAGTTCATCGTTACAAATTCCTTACAAAAACTGCTGAAGAACTCACGGCGGGGATGGTAGACGATAAGCAAAAGATCCGCGCTATTTCCGACTACGTTAAACAGCTCGTCCAGTTTGATGGTAACGATCGGATCTGGGGTAGTAATCCAAATGAGTTGATCGACAAAAAGAAAGGCTCATCCGGCGATATCAATTTACTACTCGGTTCAATGTTGGAAAAAGCTGGCTTCAAAGTGAACATGATTTTGTTAAGCACGCGTAACTATGGTTTTATCGACCAAAAGGTTCCCAGTCTGAGGCAGTTCAATTATGTTGTTTGTGAAGTAATTACCAAGGAAGGAGATATCCTTGTAGACGCGACAGACAAATTGTTGCAGTTTGATATGCTTCCTCCACGATGCTTCAATCAATTCGGATTCCTTGTCGGAACGGGACAATTCGGATGGGCGCCGGTTCAACCCAGGCATCGGGCAAAAGTATTGTTCGACGCGACGGTCACTTTTACCGAGTCAGGGGGTTTGACAGGAAAACTTAAATCATCTAAGGATGGATATGCTGCTTATGATATAAGAAAGCAATACAGAGCAGGAGACGAAAATAACTATAAGATCGATCTCGGTAACAAACTCTGGAACGTTCAGAAATACGAGATCAAAAACCTTCAAGCTATTGATAAGCCAATTGAGGAATTATGTGACGTGAGCATCGATGATTATGTGATACAGGCAAATGATAAAATCTATTTTAATCCCCATCTTTTTCTCAGGGAGGAGTCAAATCCGTTTGTATCAGATTCAAGAATGTATCCTGTTGATTTTGAGAAGCTCATAGATAAAACGATAGTTTGCACGCTGGTCCTTCCTGAAGGATACGCAGTCGAAGAAGTCCCCGAGAATAAAGCGCTCGCTCTTCCTGGCAACGCCGCTAAGTGTGTTTTCAGCACTACCGTTAGTGGCAACAAGATCATGGTGACGAGCAAACTAATCTTTAATAAAACTTACTTCCTGCCAGCCGAATACGGCTCACTTAAAGAATTTTACGCTACGATTGTAGCAAAGAAGGCTGAAAACATTGTATTGAAAAAGAAATAGCGTGTTGCTTTAGCTAAAATTCAGAATGCTGTAATTCTCCCCACGATTCTGCTACCAATAGGCATAACCGTATTAACCTATGGATTTCAGATTCTGGAAAAAACAAGAAAAAGCTAAACCAGTTTCGGTAGCTCGGGATTGGTTCAACTCAGTTGTATTTGCAGTGGTTGCTGCCACGTTGATCCGATGGACTACCGTGGAAGCTTATGTGGTTCCTACTCCTTCAATGGAAAACACAATTCTCGTAGGCGACTATCTTTTCGTTAGTAAATTCCACTACGGTACACGGACCACCAGTACGCCTTTGCAAATTCCGCTCACCCATCAGAAGATCTGGGGAACAAACATTCCGTCTTACCTCGACTGGATAGAACTGCCATCTTATAGACTTCCTGGAATCAGTGAAGTAAAGCGAGGCGATGTAGTTGTGTTCAATGTACCACCAAAGAGCATGAATGAAGGACAGGAGCATCCTGTACAACTAAAATCAAATTACGTGAAGCGTTGTGTTGCTGTGGCCGGCGACCGGCTGCAAATAGTTGATAAGGAAATCTTCGTGAATGGTGCGGCACTGACTCGTCCTGAAAACATGAAGTTCAGATACATGGTCACAGCTAAGGACGAGATAACGTCAAGGACCATGACCAGGCTACAACTAAGTAAAGATGATTGCTTCTTTATGGGACGGTTGGAGAATCAGGCGATGTACACAATGTTTCTAACCAACAAACAGGTGGAGGAGATTTCGTCGTTGCCATTTATTTCTTCAGTAACAAAGCAGGATAAGACGAACAATGGTCCGGAAGATGATATATTTCCATCTTCAGATTATTCGAAATGGAACGGCGACGCTTATGGGCCATTGGTGATACCTCAAAAGGGCATGTCCATAAGTATCAATGATTCGACACTTGCATATTATGGTGAAACGATAAAGCTATATGAACACCTCGATGATGTATCTATAACAAATGGCAAACTAACCATTGGTGGCAAAAACCTTGACAGTTATACCTTTCGACAGGACTATTATTTCATGATGGGTGACAACCGTCATAATTCATTAGATTCAAGATATTGGGGCTTCGTTCCTGTGGATCATATCGTAGGGAAACCCCTTTTCATTTGGCTTTCGCTCGATTATGAGGCTGATTTGATGCACAAGCTCCGATGGAATCGGATGTTCACAAAAATTGAATAAATTCGTCGCATGGTGATTCACTGGCGATCCGCACTCTGTATTGTCTTTTTATTTGTTCTCTGCTCTTTTTTGGCTCCCATCAAGTGGGTGGCTATCGGTGATTCTATAACATACCTCAATGAACACCCGGATGAAACGGGTAACAGGATCACAAAAGGCTACATGAAGTTAGTCTGCGAAAAGCGTCCCGATATCGAATACGTCAATAAGGGATACAACGGCTGGACCTCAGGTGATATCGCTTCAAAAATTGAAACGCTTGGATTGGAAAAAGCAGACATCTATTCTGTCTTTCTCGGTACGAACGACTGGTGGCAGGGTCGGCCCATAGGTTCCTTGAAAGACTATGAATCCAATACCGGTAGCGCGACCCTCTATGGCGCTTTCAGGATCATCATAGATAAGCTTAGACTCCTCAATCCGAATGCCCAGATCATATTGATTACTCCGTTGCAACGTGGCGACTTCATTTCCATGGGTAACATGAAGAACAATGCGTATGGATCGTATAAATCCAAGAATGATCAATCTTTGGAACAGTTCGCAACCGCACTCGTACAATTGGCCAAGAAGGAAAATTTCGCGACGGTGGATTTGTATCACAACAGCGGGATCACTCAGAAGAATATGGTGAAATTCAAAAGGTTAAAGGATCCATCTACCGGCTCATATAAGAACTACCCTTATCCCGACTATACCAAAATTCCATTTGATCCCTCTGTCGATGAATATCCATATCCTACGGATGCAATAGATATGACTTATGACGGCCTGCATCCCTCAGATAAGGGATATGAGGTCATTACTTCCATGATATTAAAAGTGCTTAGAAAGTAGTTGCGGAATGTTCATTCTGAAATGCGAGGATACAACCTGGCGACAAATAATCATTGTCGATTTTAAATCTCACGTAAAATCCATAAGGTTGCATGTAATTTTATCTGTGGTCCACTTTTTCAATCAGTTAATAAATGGTTGCGCAGGAACCCGTTGTAACATTTCTTATTGACAAGGCTGGCATAGTAACGCTATCCGGAGACTTTGACGTTTCAAGACTGGGCCTTGCACACAAGGTTGAAAGCGGCCGTTCCATATTCGAGCTTTACGAAGATACCCCTCAAGTCGTTCATGCGTTCCAACGAGCACTTCTTTGTGAACATGTTAACCTGGAGACAACTGTAAACGGATTTACGTTCGCTAATAGTTATTCACCATTGTTCGACATTGACGGCCATGTGACCCGCGTTATTGGTGTTTCGTTCAACGTCACAGAAAGTAAAAAAACGGCGGAGATCTTAAGAAACAGTGAGTTCCGTCTTCGTACGCTGTTCAACTCTGCCAGCGATGCCATTTTCACAATGGACAATAAAACATTCATCGACTGCAATGATGCAACATTGCGGATATTTCAGTGCAAACGCGATCAGATCGTTGGCCAGACACCGTACAGATTTTCGCCCGCAAAGCAGCCTGATGGAAGGAGCTCGGAAGAATCGGCTATGGAAAGGATCAATGCAGTGCTTCAAGGAAGGCCTCAATTCTTCGAATGGAAACATATACGGCATGATGGAACACCATTCGACGCTGAAGTTTCGTTGAATCGTCTTGACCTTGACGATGAAGTTTATATCCAGGCAATGGTTCGCGATGTGAGCGAACGCAAAAGGGCCGAGGAAGAAAATCGGCGGTTGGCTATGGTGGCCAATACTACAACCAATATGGTTGTTATAGCCGACGGAAACGGTTTGATTCTATGGATTAATCCCGCATTTACACGCATAACAGGCTATTCACTGGAAGAAGTCATCGGGAATAAGCCAGGCAGTTTTTTAAGCGGACCGGAGACTGATAAGAAGGTGTCGGCATTCATGGGAGAAGCAATTCGATCGGGGCAGGGATTCAAAGACGTTGAGATAATCAATTATTCCAAGGAAGGACGACCCTACTGGGTGTCGATTGAAGTCCAGCCAATTCATGACAGGGCTGGTAATGTCGTTCAGTTCATTGCAATTGAAAGTGACATTTCTGAAAGAAAGGCAACACAACAGATCCTGTTGGATCGCAATGAAGAGCTAATCAAGATTAATGCTGAGCTTGACAGGTTTGTTTATTCAGCGTCCCACGATCTTCGTGCGCCGATAGCATCGCTGCTTGGTTTGATCGAGGTTGCAAGACTTGAAACGGACAGAAACAATATCGTTGAGCTTCTGGAGCTTCAACAAAAGAGCTTATTGCGGCTTGATCGCTTCATCAAAGATATTGTGGATCATTCACGCAATACCAGAATGGATGTAAATTCCGATCCCATAAATTTTGAAAGCCTCGTCCAATCGGTCTTCGAACAGCTCCAGTTTATGGATAATGTTACCAAGATACAGAAGAGGATTACGATCGCTCAGGAAGGCGCATTCTTTACGTCGGCCACAAGGTTGGATATCCTGTTCAATAATTTGATTTCAAATGCAATCAAGTACGCTGATCTTCGCAAAGCTGATCCATTCCTTGAGGTAGAGATTTCTGCGAATTCGGCACAGGCTCAGATACGGATTCGGGACAACGGTGAAGGTATACCATCGGATTCGTTGTCAAAAATTTTTGACATGTTTTTCAGAGCATCGCGGAGAGGTACAGGTTCTGGATTGGGGTTATATATAGTAAGGGAAGCGATCCAAAAGGTCAGAGGAACCATAGACGTCAAATCCGAATTTGGTGAAGGCACTGAGTTTGTAGTGGTCATCCCAAACCTATATGCTCCTGCAGACATCAAACTCGTATCGGCCTGAACGTCCTAAGCTTTCTTGGCGCTCTTTCCGAATTCAATTTTGCGGCCTCTGCGTGAAATGCATTTGAAGGCATGTGTACTGAATATTAAATGCATGTTTCACGCAAAGACTGCGAAGTTTTAATACGCAAGGGCCGCAAAAGTATATGAATCGTATATTTGGTTATCGATAACACATCTTTGAAATCCGAATGAAGAACATAGCTATTGTTTTGTTTGACAGGGTCGAGGTGCTTGATTTTGCAGGACCCTTTGAAGTCTTTTCTGTTTGTGGTGCCCATGGGGAGCACAAGGGAATTTTTAATGTATATACGGTGGCTGAAAGAACGCCGGTAACTGCGCGTGGTGGTCTTGTTGTCACGCCTGATTATTTGCTGGACGACTGTCCAAGCCCAGATATTTTGCTTGTCCCCGGCGGTGGGGGATATACTGATAGTGGTCTCCCTTTTGGAAGCCGTAAAGAAATGAATAATCCCATCTTACTGGATTGGGTTAGGCGACAAAATGAATCCGCGGAGCTGGTCCTATCAGTTTGCACTGGCTCTCTTATTCTTGCAAACGCCGGTTTGTTGGATGGTCTGTCTGCAACAACACATTGGAAAGCAATCGATCAGCTCAAAGACGCCGCTCCCAAAACCAGCGTCATAGACGATCAGCGTTGGGTAGACAACGGAAGGGTTATTTCTTCCGCTGGTGTATCAGCTGGCATCGACATGTCTTTGTATGTAATCGAAAAGCTATTGGGGAAAACTGTTGCCAATGACACCGCACGATCCATGGAGTACGATCATTGGAAATCCTGACTAGTGTAGCGCCGCGAAATAAAATGCAGGGTCACGATGGCCACTAAGTTTGCACACGAAGAGAAATGCCCCGATAATTATCGGGGTGAACTTCGTGGTTCTTCGTGGCCTTTGTGACCTGCATTAATAATCAATGGATGGAAGGTCACGATCAGGATTGATGCTGAATTAATTTGTTGCTGCCTAGTTAACCTTAATCAGTTCGACTTCGAAAATTAGTGTGGCAAAAGGAGGAATCTGATCGCCCGCTCCCCGTTCTCCATACGCAATATCATAAGGCAAATAGATCATCCATTTGTCTCCTTCATGCATCAACTGCAGCGCTTCTGTCCAGCCAGCGATCACGCCACCTACTTCGAATGTTATTGGCTCCTTTCCAGCGGAGCTGTCGAAAGTAGTTCCATCGATGAGTTTTCCAGTGTAATGAACAGTCACTTTATCAGTGGCCACAGGTGCCTTACCTTTTCCGGACGTGATCACCTTATATTGAAGACCGCTTTTTGTAGTTTGTATTCCCGCGACCTTTTTATTGTCGTCAAGAAATTTCGCGTTGTCAACCTTTGCTTGTGTCATTTTTTTCTCCATAGCTTTTTGCATATAGATTTGCACGATTGCCACCGCCTCAAGCTGCTGTAGCCTGGGCTCTTTTCCCGACATAACATCTTTTAGTCCTTCAAGCATTGCGTCGACATTTAACGAGTCGCCGCCCTGGGATTTCAGATTAGACGCAACCAATGTGCCCAGGCCATAGCTGACTTGCTTGATTGTATCATTAAGTTCGATAGGTTTTGGATTTTTGAGAAGCTGTACTTCGGCCTTCAGCTGATCAGCTTCCTTCTTTAATTGATTTACCTGGGCCTGTAGTTCCTTTTTGGACTGCGAAAACACAGGAATAGTTATCAAAAATGCAATACAATAAATAAATGTTCTCATCTCAAGATTATTAATGTTCAATATAGCTCCCCTTCAAAACCTGAAAGTTCCCCTAAAAACAGGCGCAAAGAAAGCAAAATATTTCTAAAGGCGTGCAAGATTATTTGCATGGCGGGTTTACGGGTAAAATTTGCCCCGTTCGACTTCCGAAATGTCATCCGTCCTCTGGGAACAATCTGGTTATTTCAACTGAAATTATTATCTAGCACCTCGACTGAATTTTTCCTTGTTGTAGGTATTGAGAAATTAATTTACGTCATAAGGAATAACTTATTCAACGCAAGACCGGAATTGGCACAAAATGAAAATTGAACAGGCGATCACTTACAAATCGTTGCAGACATCCCTTGACAGATTCTGGCAACTGTCAGGGGAAAAGATAAAGTCGATAGAAAAGAATTTTGATACACATAAAGGTGCGCCAGTCTTTACGATCAATGGAAAATACTCGGCCAGAGGCTGGACAGAATGGACACAGGGCTTTCAATATGGATCCGCACTACTTCAGTTTGACGTTACGGGCGATTCGGAATTCCTCGACATTGGCAGGCGTAACACAGTAGAAAAAATGGCGCCGCACCTTACACACAAAGGTGTACATGACCACGGCTTCAATAACCTCAGCACTTACGGAAACCTGTGGCGCCTGATGAATGAAGGCAAGATTCCGCATAATGACTTCGAAAAGAACTTTTACGAACTGGCGATAAAGGTAAGCGGATCCGTGCAGGCTATGCGATGGACAAACATCCGTGACGGTGGTTTTATTTACTCGTTCAATGGTCCGCAGTCATTATTTGTAGACACGATCCGTTCGTGCAGAATTGTGATGTTGAGTCACGCTTTGGGTCATATCTTTCAAGGCGAAAATGACGAAAAAATAGATTTGTTGGAACGTGGCGTAAAACATTTGCTGGCCACTGCCAACTACTCGGTGTTTTATGGTGAAGGGCGCGATTCATACGATGTTCGTGGCCGTACGGCACATGAATGTATCTTCAATGTGAATGATGGAAACTATCGGTGCCCAAACGCGCAGCAAGGCTTCAGTGGATTTACCACTTGGACTCGTGGATTGGCCTGGGCGATGTGCGGCTTTGCCGAAGAATTGGAATTCATTGACGAACTTCCTGACAGTGCCTTTCCTAAGACAATTCAAAAGAATGATTTATTGAAAGTATTGATGAAAGGTGCGCTGGCAACGGCGGACTTCTATATTGAAAACAGCGCAACTGATGGAATACCATACTGGGATACAGGTGCACCCGGACTATCGAAAATGGGAGACTACCTGCAGCGATCGTCAGAACCATTCAACGAACATGAACCCGTTGATAGCTCGGCCGCATCGATAACAGCACAGGGACTTCTGCGTTTGGGTAATTTTCTGAAGAAGCGGAATGATAAACAAGGCGACGTATATACTCAGGCTGGACTCACAGTTGCAAAGACATTGTTATCGGACGCTTACTTATCACTCGATGATAGCCATGAAGGATTGATCCTGCATTCTGTTTATCACAGACCCAATGGATGGGATAATATTCCGAAGGGCCGAAAGATTCCCTGCAATGAATCCAGCATGTGGGGAGACTATCACGCGCGTGAACTAATGTTGTACATCACCCGAATTGCAAACAGTGAACGTTACTATACTTTTTTCAATGGATTGAATAGCTAGACTCAAATCGATACAGTCCCTTTACCTTGAACTTGATTTTTGAATGAGCACTAAACACAAACCTAAATACAAACGTGTAGCACAACTTAAGACCGCGCAAGACTTTCGCGCATATGTTAAGACAATCGGCGTTGACCTTCCCTTTGATGACACATTGGCTTCACCTGATCAGTCCCCTGCGCAGAAGAGTTTTACGTTAAAATCTGGCAAGACCATAGGAAATCGGTTTTGCATCTTGCCGATGGAAGGATGGGACGGTACTCCCGATGGAAGACCAAGCGATTATACAAAACGACGCTGGAAGAACTTTGCTATCAGCGGGGCAAAGCTATTGTGGGGATGTGAGGCCGTTGCTGTTCGTCATGACGGACGCGCTAATCCCAATCAATTGCTATTGACAAAGACAACTCACGATGAATACAAACGTCTGTTCGATTCCCTGATAAAGGACCACAAGGAAAAGTTCGGAAACACTAACGACTTGTCGGTTGGTTTGCAGCTCACACATTCCGGCAGATTCTGCAAGCCGAATCACCAGAAGAAAATGGAACCGCAGATACTTTATTCTCATCCCATCTTAAATCGCAAATTTGGGTTGGCCGAAGATTATCCCTTGATGACTGACGATTACATCGATGGATTGATTGAGGATTTTATTCACGCCTCAGTTATGGCGCAAGAGGCCGGCTATCATTGGGTCGACATCAAACATTGCCACGGTTACCTGGGCCATGAGTTTCTTAGTGCACATATGCGTGAAGGAAAGTACGGAGGGTCCTTTGAAAATCGCACACGTTTTCTTACGTCTATTGTCAACGGTATAAAAACAGCCGCTCCAGGATTGGGTGTGGGGGTAAGATTGAGTGCATTTGATTGGGTACCATTTAAACCGGGAGAGGACCAGGTTGGGATGCCGGAAAGTTTTGAAAGCGAATATCCGTATGCATTCGGTGGCGCCTCGTCGGGATTAGCGCATGACCTGACAGAAACATTTCGTTTCATGAAGTTGCTGGAATCTCTTGATATTGAGCTTGTATGTATTACGGGAGGTAGTCCTTATTATAATCCACATATTCAACGACCAGCGCTTTTTCCTCCATCCGATGGATATTATCCGCCTGAAGATCCATTAGCAGGGGTAGCCAGACAGTTGCAGGTCACCGCAGATATCAAGAAAGCATTTCCTGACCTTGCGATCGTTGGATCTGCATATTCGTATCTTCAGGAATGGCTACCGAACGTAGGCCAAAGCGTGCTCAACAACGGTATGGCAGATTTTGTCGGCTTTGGAAGAATGGTGCTGTCGTATCCTGAGATGCCGGACGATATCCTTAAAGGACTATCTGTGAAACGTGATCGGATCTGCCGGACCTTTTCAGATTGTACAACTGCACCACGTAATGGAATGATCTCTGGATGTTTCCCGCTGGATCCTTATTACAAGGGATTGCCAGAGGCTGCGGCTTTAAAGGAAATTAAAGCAGAATAGTATCGTATGAAAAAAACTGCTCTCATCACCGGCGGAAGTCGCGGAATCGGATACGGAATTGCCAGGTCCCTGGCCGCTGAAGGATACAACCTTGCCATTAATGGCGTCAGGGCTGAGCAGGAGGTAGGAGCACCGTTGAAAGAATTGAAGGATACTGGCATTGATGTCATTTACTGTCAGGGAAATATTGGTAGCGGGGAAGACAGAGAACAGATTTTTCAAAAAGCAATTGGTCATTTTGGAATTATCGACCTGCTGGTAAATAATGCAGGTGTGGCGCCGGCCGTGCGCCAGGATCTGCTCGACCTTGACGAGGAGAACTATGACCGGCTATTGGACATCAACCTAAAGGGAACATTCTTTTTTACCCAATTGATCGCCAGACGTATGTTGAAGGACAAGGAGGCTAACTCATCATATAGTCCCTGTATCATTTCAATAACTTCGATCTCAGCCGAAGTTGCATCTGTTAATCGTGGCGAATATTGCATGTCGAAGGCTGGTCTGGGAATGATGACAAAACTTTTCGCTGCGCGTCTCGGTGACGCGAACATTCCGGTTTACGAAGTGCGTCCGGGAGTTATCAGCACAGACATGACCGCTGGCGTAAAAGAAAAGTACGATAAGCTCATAAACGATGGATTGTTCATTGAAAGGCGCTGGGGCACTCCGGAGGATATCGGTAGAATCGTCGCTGCTCTTGCCAGAGGAGATATTCCTTATTCAACAGGCCAGGTCATTCAGGCAGATGGCGGAATGGGAATCAGACGTCTTTAATCATTCAATAGTTCTGCCAATTTCGCCCGCAAGGTTTCGAGTCCAAATCCACTATTGTTAGACAGAACAATTATGCAATTATTTTTATCAATGAAACGCACGATGAACGTGTTGTAACCAGGCCATCCGCCGCCGTGTGATACAATTTTTCCCGAAACAGAATCTCCACTGAGACCCCAGCCGAAGCCGTAGTTAATGATACTATCATTGTTCAATTTCGATGGCGTGAATGCCTCTTCCAGTGTAGCCTGTTTGACAAGCTTTTCTGTGTAAAGTGCTTGATCCCATTTGAACAGGTCACTTGTCGTTGTGTTAACGATCCCATCACCCTGGATTCCATCAAGTGTAATTACAAAAGATAGTTCTTTCAAACTGTCCGGTAGGATGAATTGTTTAAGAGCATCGTGATAAACAAAACCGTAAGCGTAGTTTGGTATAATTTCACCTTTGGATCGTCGTGTGTTGTACGTGCGGGAGTGTTGCATATCAAGTGGTGTAAAAATGTTTTGGGCCAGGAATTCACCAAATGGCATTCCGGAAACACGCTCGATAACAGACGCCAACAACACAAACGCGGTATTGCTGTATTCCCATTTATCACCGGGCTTAAACAAAATGGCAGGCTTCTTCTTAACGAGCAATTCAATAACATCTTCATTAAATGCAATCTCCTTGGGATTCCAATCTTTCGAGAACAGCTCCATATAATCAGGTATGCCCGACGTGTGAGTGAGTAAATGGCGGATAGTCATTCCCTGGTAGGGAAGTTCCGGAATAAATATTCGAACATCATCGCTATATCTGAGCTTTCCGCGTTCCTGCAATATCATGATACACATCGACGTGAACTGCTTCGATACCGAGGCGAGCTCAAACACAGACGAATCATTAAGTAATGCTTTTGTATCGAAATTCGCGTATCCAACGCTTTTTTGGCAGATGACTTTTCCACTTTTGGAGACCAATACATTCCCATTGAACCTTGCCGTATCAGCCACTGATCGAACAACGGAGTCGACAGATGAAGCCAATGGATTCGTTTCTTCCGGAGCTTTTCCTGAGGAGCATGCAAAGAAGAAAATTGCTATCGCAAGGTAAATGAGATTACTGCGCATCTGTCAGTTCTTCTGGTAAGTGAGTGGTTGTATGATGATTATTATTTTGCGGGTCCTTTATTATAGAAGACGCATAGACCATCTTTCCCCGCGACGATAATGTCTTTCCAATTGTCAGCGTTCAGATCTTCGATCGCAAAGAACATTCCGGTTCCTTTCCCGATGCCAAATGTACCGTAGCTGATCACCTGTTTGACAAATATCTCCCCATTCCACTTGAAATAATAAAGTCCAATTGGATCATGAGCTCCAGGATCATTGTCATCGTGTGCCCTGTAACGTTTGCCGGTTATTAATTCAAGAGATCCATCATTGTCGATATCAATTAAAGCCATGGTATGAAACTGCGAATTGTTGGGATCAATGGAATGTTTTATCCAGCTGCGTTTTTTTGCCTGGTCCAACCGTTGTTCGTACCAGTCCAATCCGTACTTATGTCCTTGTCCGATAATGATGTCATTCAAGCCATCCCGATTCACATCTGTGACGAGCATGGGAACACTTGCCTGCCCCACATTGAAGTCAGCATGCAATACCCAAGGTTGTGAAAATGGCTTCGCAGGACATTCAAGCCACCCTTTATCAATCACGAGGTCCCCATGGCCGTCAGCATTTATATCACCGTAGCCCAGGCCATGTCCATGTTGATTGATGATGGGAATGGAATCGAATAAAACCTGATTGTTGACGAGTTCCTTACGGACACGATAGATAACCAGTGGCTTTCCCGGAGTATTGGGAATGATCTCCGGAAGGCCGTCGCCATCAATGTCCCACGAGCAGGTTGTTTCGACACTTCCTCCTCGGGAAATTCGATGTTCCTTCCATACTCCATCCTTGCCGGGATTTTCTCTCCAAACCAATTCGGCACCGAACCATCCGCCATCTACAATGTCTTTGTTTCCGTCACCATTGAGGTCCAGTAAGATCGTTGAGAAATTGTCGTAGTATTCACCATGTCTTTTTATGAGGCCAACGTGTTTGCGCTTCACGAACTCAGGTCCTTTATACCAGAATGATCCCGAGATGAGGTCAAGAATTCCATCCTTATCCACATCAAGCACATTAACGGATTCAAACGCTTCAGACGCCACGGGATACTTTTCAAAAACAAGCGACGCTTTTTGATCCTGTGAATAAATGGCAAATGACATTAGGATCAATGGCAGGGAGAGCAGAAATCTTGATTGCATGTTAGCGTTCACCATCTATTGTATATCAACTATCCTGGAGGAAATTCTCCAGCGTTTCAGTGTGCGAGGCGTCATCGTGAGGATTATTTTTTTGGTGGATGCCTTCAAGGTACACAGTAATAGCCTCAGTTGTTTCTCCATACATTTCAATTTCGGGAGTTGAATTTTCGATAGTGTCTCCAACTTTACGGAATATGGTAACATTTCTGCTTTGCGTTTCCCGAAGTACTTCCAGCGATTCCGTCGCAACAACCATACTGGCATTCTGTTTTTCGAGAAGATGGGCTGCATATTTAAGGAGCAAAGCGACCAGGGTAGGCCGGAGATAAGTTTCGGGTGCATTGAAAAGTACGAGGCTTCTGGGGGTTACATTAAGGATGAGTTGTAACGCGGCGTGCAGCAATATCTGTGATTCGCCCGCTAAGTGTTCGAAGAATTCCGCCAGTTCATGCTCACGCAGTCGAGGGAATTCGACTTTGGTGATAAATTGAAGATCAGGCATTATTTTCATGAATGAGAACAGGTCATCCAACAAGTCTTGCTTCAGAAGATCTTGTTCTATCGTTTCCATGGCCTTGACGAATTCACCCGTTAGCTCTTCATTTGTTTTAAGGAAAATATTTGCGTCAGGAGCAAGGTCAAATTCCCAGACCCTGCCATCCGTGTCGATAGTAAATGATTTCAATGACTCGTCCAACTCCTTTTCCAGGTCATGGTTTCCGCAGTAAATAAATCGACCTACACCTTTTTGCATTTCGCGAACGATCTGTTCTTTTTCGTGGACAAACAAAGCAGGTACCCTAAATGTAATGGTTGGGCTATACGACAGGCAAATGATTCTGGTGAACACAATGTTGACAGGGTCCAGGGTACCGTAACCCTGCAGGAGGTCCCGGTCATCATTGGAGGCGAATGTCAGTCGCGCAAGTTTTGAGAGGAATTTGTCTTTCCCAGCGTCTTCTTTGCCGGTGATCACATTGATCCTGGCTTGCGGCTCTTCAGGATCTCCGTATTTGTGTTCCGGTAAATCAAAGCTAAACGAAACTGGCTCTTTCATTCCTTCTGTTTGAAACTTGAATGCAACATCGGTGTCAGCGACGTTGGAATAGTCGCCGGATATCATGGCCGGCGCAAGTGAAAATAGATCGTCGTCTACTTCAAGGAAATGGTAGAGTGACACTTCGAGGCCATCTTCATTTTCGAAATTCTTTTTGAATTCCGGGAAGATAGCGATATCGCGTAATGCGGATAAAATCTTATGGCGAAGGTCCTTATCCAGTCGTGAAAGTCGTTCGTAATAGTCAAGTGACTGACCGATGGAACAGAATCTAAAGTCGAGGTAATCCAGTTTGCCGGGTTCGAGTTGGAAGTTATCCTCACGCCGCTGCCCTTTTCGAAGGATCTTTACTTCGCCGATCCAAAGTGCGTTGCCATCATCCGTGAAATTGGAGGAGAGATGGAGATGATATCTCGTCTTGTAGTAGTTATCGTCCCAGTTGTCTTTCTCCAGGTAAAAAGATGGTTCTGCATCTTTGCTTAAGACGGCATGATCACACCAGTTGATTACCTTTAGAAACATTGAGTAAATATAAATCTTAACGGGTAACATTATTCACGGAACGGTCATTCTTTAAGGGAATTCTTGATAAATTATCAAGCCGTTTTATATCCGAATCTTCAATATGAAAAGCATTATCGCCTTCATAATACTCATGAATATCATGGTTGGCGTTCCCGAAATGCCCGATACACGGATCGTCATCCGAAATGCCATTGTCATTGATGGCACAGGCAAAGGGACGTTGCGTGGTTACGATATATTTATCGAGGACGGCATAATTAAGCAGATAGGGGTCGGACTCAATGTTCCGAGGAAGGTTAAGGCAATTGATGCAACGGGGAAAACTGTAATCCCTGGTTTGATTGACATGCATGGTCATATGTATGCAATCGGGCTCACTCAAATGGATGCGTATCCGGTGCTTTACATTGCAGGAGGTGTGACGACCGTTTTTTCACCCGGTGAGATGGAACCTGAGCAGACACTCAAGTTGAAGGAACAGATCACCCGAGGTGAACGCATTGGTCCGGATATTTTGTTCGCTGGTCCGTACTTCGACACAAATCCATCTACCGTATCATGGATGCCGGTGATAAAGGACACAGTCGGGATTGCTGAACTCTTTGAAAAATGGAACGGCCGCATAGATGGCATCAAGGTCTATTCGAAAATTAGTAAGGAACATTTCGATTTTGTGATGCGAAAAGCAAAGCACTATCACTTAATGGTCACTGGTCACCTTGGTTCACTATCCACCCGATATGCGGTTGAAAATGGAATAAACGGATTGGAACATGCACTTCTGGCTATAAATGACTTTGGCAGTGATCCAAATAATATTAATGCACATGCGTGCCATGTAGCCGACCTTGATCTGACACGCGACGATGTGATGTCACTCGTCCAACTAATTGTGAACAAAAAAGTATATATAGATCCGACACTCGTTATTCTTGAATCTTTTTCTTCAACAGCTAAGCCCATCGTGAAAGATCTGGACTATTTTTTTGACGATGGCGCAACTCGAACCCAGAAAATACATGATCAGTGGCTCGAGACGCAATTTGGAAAGGCATGCCTGGACAAACAGTTTCAGAAGCAATTGGAATTTTGCAAGATTATATTCGACAGCGGAGGAATACTGGTGGCAGGAACGGATCCGGTTTCAGCACACGTGCTTCCGGGCTTCGGTATAAAGCGTGAAATAATTCTATTCATGCAAGCGGGTATTCCGTTAGTCCAGGCTATTAGAATTGCTTCTCTGAACGCGGCGACGGTGTTGGGAATCTCGCAAAAGACAGGAAGTATTGAGGTTGGCAAAAATGCGGACCTTTCGGTCATGAGCGGCGACGTGACAAAGAGCAGCGACTATTTATACAATACTGAATTAACATTGAAAAGAGGCACTATTTATGAGTCGAGTGTTCTCCTTGAATCAGTAAGGGACAAAGTTCATTCAGGATACTAAAGCAAAAGTTTTATTGAATAGAGGCCAACCAGAATCTGACCTATGAAGAAAAAAGAAATACGAATTCGTTGTTGGATTGACATCGATGGGGTCCGTTTTTTTGGACCCGGACGTGCAGAGCTACTTTCTCTCATTGATGAATCAGGATCCATTGTTAAGGCTGCAAAAGCTATGGGCATGTCCTATAAAAAGGCGTGGGATATGGTTGATGAAATGAACACACTGGGAAAGAAGCCTTTAGTGGTTGCGCGTAAAGGAGGGGATAAAGGCGGTGGCACCGTACTAACAGATACTGGGAGAAAAATGATTGCTAAGTATCAAAAATTGATGATGAAGCTTAATCTGATGATCGAAAAAAACGGGGACATTCTGGATCTGGTTTAGACGATTCGTAAGGTCCACCGTGTCGTCCATATTAACTAGACGATTGTTCGGATAATTTTTCCATTTGTACTCAAATTACATTCACTTGGTTTCGTACCTTGCGATATATATCAACGTATATATCGACATGCGATGAAAAACGTATATTTTAATGTTTTGGCTTTAGTCACAGTTTGGTTTGCGGTGATGGTTGTCTCCTCGCTAAAGGCGCAACCCTCTTCCGCACCATTATTAGTTGTTGAAGGAGAAGTTCAGAAACCACTCAAGCTCGACATATCGGAACTGAACAACCTGAAACAAACGGAGGTGAAGGCGAAAGATCATGGTGGCGTGGAGCGCCTTTACAAAGGTGTGATGCTATTTGATATCCTCAGCGCAGCGGGAGTCACACTCGGCGGCCAATTGCGCGGAAAGAACCTTCTCAAATTTGTTGCAGTGAAGGCTGTCGATGGCTACGAAGTTATTTTTTCCCTTCCCGAGATCGACCCTGAATTCACGGCTCAAACTATTCTCCTCGCATACGAGGTGGATGGCAAACCGTTGCCGAAGCGTGAGGGACCGTTCAGGATGGTGGTCCCGAATGACAAGAAGCACGCACGGTGGATCCGCGAGATCACGACCATTAGCGTTGCATTCTCAAAATAATAAGTATATGACATCATGAACAAAAGTTTGACGTATATATGCTCGCTGCTTATTGCACTCCTTTCGCTGGAATGCTATGGACAGAAAAAGATCCTGGTAGCAGCAGCAAGCGACTTAAAGTTTGCGCTTGATTCAGTTGCAGCAGTATTCAGAAAAAAGAACTCAGGCACCGTCGAGATTACTTATGGTTCATCGGGTAAATTGTTTGAACAGATCTCAAACGGTGGTCCTTTTGACATTTTCTTTTCAGCAGATATAGAATATCCCAAAAAATTAAAAGAAAAAGGTCTCGCTGCTTCAGATATCTATATTTATGGGGTTGGACGCATTGTAGTGTGGAGTAGGAAAATAGAGGTCGAGAAGGAGGGGATGAATTCCCTACTTTCGCCTGGCGTTAAAAAAATTGCAATAGCTAATCCGTTGCATGCTCCTTATGGAAAAAGGGCCAAAGAGGCTTTGAAATTTTACAAGATGCACGATGCTTTAAAAACCAAACTGGTTCTTGGTGAGAACATTTCGCAGACTGCTCAGTTTGTAACCACAGGTGCTGCCGATATCGGTATCGTCGCATATTCCCTTGCCTTATCTCCAAACATGAAAAAGGAGAATGGAAAATTCTACCTTATTCCTGAGGATGCCCACCAACGCCTCGAGCAGGCAGTGGTTATAACAAAACAGGGAAAAGCAAATGATTTTGCGCAAACATTCCTTTCATTTGTAAAAAGTAATGAAGCGAAGCAAGTCCTTTCTTACTTTGGGTTTAAGTAGATATTCACCTGATGCTGGAGTTTGAACCATTTTATCTCACCCTCAAGCTAGCCCTCACGACAACTATCTTTCTATTCATCCTAGGCGTTCCGTTGGCTTATTGGCTGGCGTTCAATACGTCGAAGTGGAAAGTTTTGCCGGAAGCAATTGTGGGGCTGCCTCTGGTACTTCCACCATCCGTGCTGGGCTTCTATCTGCTTATGGCATTCAGTCCTGAAAATGCTCTGGGAAAATTCCTTGAATCGTATTTCGATCTAAGATTGGTGTTTACTTTTCCGGGGTTGGTCATTGCTTCGGTCATCTATAGTCTTCCGTTCATGATTCAGCCGTTGCAATCTGGTTTTAGTATGGTGCCGGTATCGTTGATAGAAACAGCCTACACTTTAGGCAAGGGTAGATTGACTGTGTTAACCCGCGTGCTCTTGCCCAATATGAAAGCTGCTTTGATCAGTGGATGTGTGTTATCCTTTGCCCACACCATTGGCGAATTTGGAATAGTGCTTATGGTTGGTGGAAATATCCCGCATGAGACGCGTGTTATCTCGGTTGTCATCTATGACGAGGTGGAAGCAATGAATTATAAGCAAGCAAATGTATATTCATCTATACTACTGATATTTTCATTTCTTGTACTGGTAAGTGTGTATGCCGTGAACCGAAGGATGCAAAAAGTCCATTACCAGTGATGATCGAGATAAACGTCAACCGAAAACTTTTTGGTGCCAACGGTGAGTTGAATCTTACGCTCGACACGACCATTCGGCAAGGTGAATTTGTTACCATCTACGGTCCGTCAGGGGCGGGAAAGACCAGTGTGCTTCGTATGCTTGCCGGTTTGCTCAAACCCGACGCGGGACTAATTAAGTTTGATGGAAACGTCTGGTTCGATTCATCGAAGGGTATTCATAGGCGTCCGCAGCTGAGAAATATTGGACTCGTTTTTCAGGATTATTCATTGTTTCCGAATATGACGGTTCGGGGCAACCTGGAGTTTGCCTTGCAGAAAGGCCAGTCATCAGCCATTGTCGATGACCTGCTGGAGTTGACGGAACTGGGAAATCTTGCCGACAAAAATCCCGCAATTTTATCTGGTGGTCAGAAACAGCGTGTCGCTTTAGCCAGAGCGTTGGTAAGGAAACCGAATTTGCTCCTGCTGGATGAACCTTTGTCGGCCTTGGATTCAGTGATGCAATCGAAATTACAGGACTATCTTTTACAAGTTCATGAGCAGTTCAAGCTTACTACTATTCTTGTGAGTCATGATATCAACGAGGTTATGAAAATGTCTAAACGGGTACTAATTTTGGAAAATGGCCGCGTGGAAAAAGACGGTGCACCGATCGGCGTTCTGCCACTGGAAGGATTGAGATTGTGGGAAAAGAAAGGCTGATATACTGAAAGGAATCCCACTATTCCTAGTATAATCGTTTCAATGGAAATTCGGAGTTCGACATTGGACATTGAATGTCAGAAACAAGTAGTCAATTGGACGTGCAGAAAACTGCGTTCGTTTGTAGCACAAATCTAGAAGGTGTGTGGAATGCCTGAAAATGTCGAATGGCCAATTTCCAATGTCCAATGTCGAAAGCAGCAGTGGGAAAGAAGGATTGATGTAATAAAAGTAAATTTTACGATACTCTTCAGTCACCAAATGCAATGAGAATCGGATCCATTGTTATTCGCTGTTATGAATTTGATAAAATGATGGAGTTCTGGCAGAACGCTCTCCATTATGTTCCGAAGTATCCGCCGAGCAATGGTTGGGTAATCCTGACGGATCCCACTGGCAAAGGTCCCAATATTTCATTGGATAAAATACCTGACAAGCGTAGGGGAAAAAGAAGTCACTTACACTTGGATCTGTACGCAAAGAATCAAAAAGAAGAAGTGGAAAGGCTGGTCGGCCTGGGAGCATTGCGTTATCCGTGGCGGTATACTCCTGATGATGATTTTGTCGTGCTGGAGGACCCCGACGGAAATCTATTTTGCGTTGTACAGGAACAAGAGCAATGATCAATGGTCAATGATCAATGATGAATGCTAGTCTTGCCGCTTGTACCCTATAACCTATTTAAGACTCTACCTTACATCAACCATTAACCATTAACCATTAATCCTTATATAAGAAACCCTTTACTTATATAACTTGTTCGATCCATAGAACATGTAGCTGATGGGCCGAATATTTACGCTTTGTTTTATTCTGATTAGTCCGACCGTGTTTGCCCAAAGCCAAACCGTCACGGGCATTCTCAAGGATAGGGCGGGGGAGAAGCTTGCCAGCGCACAAATATTCGTCTATCCCGATTCGGTCACTACATTTTCCAATGAAAGTGGAACGTTCAGCATGACCCTCACTCGTGGTATGAAGTCCATCGTGGTGTCGCACGTGTCCTACGAAACATTCAGCTATCAGTTCAGACTGCGCAGGGACACGACAGTCACATTTACTTTGTCAGACAAGATCAGTTCGCTTAAGGAAATTGTTGTCACAGGTGATCGAAACGTGCAGGAAGAGGTTTTCGATGCCAATCGTACGAGCACACACGTATTGACCAAAGAGATAATCACAGCTCTGCCTGTGTTAGGTGGCGAAGCAGACGTGATAAAAACATTACAGCTACTTCCGGGAACCGTGCGTGGTATAGAGGGAAGTTCCGACTTGTTCGTTCGCGGCGGTGCTGCTGATCAAAACCTTGTCTTACTCGATGATGTCCCTATTTACAACACAAGTCATTTGTTTGGGTTTTTGTCCGTGTTCAATCCGGATATTCTCGAAAGAGTTGAGGCGATCAATGGTGGGTTTCCGGCTGAATACGGTGGGCGGCTTTCATCCATTCTGAATGTGCAAACAGTGTCGATGATTCCTGAACGTACGCACCTCTCCGCCGACATAGGGATCATAGCCACAAGAATACACCTTGATCAACCTATCGTAAAGAACAAAGCAAGTATCTGGCTGGCTGGACGACGGACCTACATCGATCAGGTAGTACGAGTACTCAACGAAGAGTTGCCATACTATTTTTACGACCTGAATGGAAAGCTAATCCTTCAGCCCACGGAACGTGATAATATTTCCTTTTCATCCTACGTTGGCGAAGATATTCTCGACATCTTCCGCGACAGGAACAATGATGGCGACGGATTTCTCACCAAGTATGAATCCGGGAACAACAGTCAGTCCCTGCGTTGGCAAAGAACCATGCGGAACAGGTGGCATGGAAACCTGTCGATGATCCGCTCAAAGTACAAGTACTCGGTGTTAAATACGTTTGAGGAGAATGAACTGGTAGCACGGTCTGACATCGAAGACTACGGAGCGCGCCTCATGTTTCGAAAGGACTCCATCTTTAGAAATCTTTCATTCAAAACGGGTGCGGACTGGACACGTCACCAGCTCAATCCCAATGTGATCAATTCCATCGGTACTATTGCTGAATTGCTCGAAAGCAGTTCAAGTAAGGGCCACGTTGCAAATGAATTCGCTGCGTACACACAATTCGACTGGTCGCCGGCTGATCGTTGGCAAATTGGCGCAGGGATTCGCGGATCAATGGCAGCGGTTGCCAGTAAAGTCTACATGTATCCGGAACCCAGATTTTCGGTCAGGTATAGTCTCACAGAGAATCAGGCGCTGAAGTTCAGCTATGCGCGCATGGTTCAATATCTGCATCGTATCTCGTATTCGGCCGTATCATCTCCGACGGACATCTGGTATCCTGTAACGGGGAGAATCCGCCCTCAGACTTCACATCAGGTAGCCCTAGGGTGGCAGCAATCTTTGTTGGACCGCCATGCGTTCCTGAGTATTGAAGGATATTATAAGCAAATGAACCAATTGATTGGTTATGAAGAGGGAACCAACCTGTTTTTGAATAATGACTTCGAGCCCCATCTCATCCAGGGAAAAGGAAAAGCTTACGGTGTGGAGGTATTGCTGAGGAAGGATATAGGCCGGTTCACTGGTTGGATCAGCTATACACTTTCGTGGTCCTTGAGACAGTTCGATGTGATCAATCAGGGCAACTGGTTTCCTTCTCGTTACGACAGAAGGCACAATGGCGCAATCGTCATGCAATATCGTTTTGCAGAACGATGGGCGGCTTCGATCGTTTGGGAGTTTATTTCCGGTGCACGGTTTACTCCCATCATTGGTCAGTACGGCGTCTTTGCACCCACGTTAACAGGCGTTGATCTTATTCCAGTGTACTCTGGAATTAATCAGGTCAGCCTGGCTGATGCCCATCGGTTGGATGCCGGCATAAAGTTTAAGAGTAAGAGTGGAAAGAGGTTCCAATGGCAGGTGTTTGCCGGCGTATACAACGCATACAATCGCGCGAACCCTGTAGGAATAACGATTGAACAGGATGAAGTGACTGGCGAATTGCGTTACGAACAACCCGGTTTGTTCGGGCTCATTCCGTTCGTTAGTTATGGGTTTAGATTTTAAGAGTTATGAATTTAAAAGCATCGACGATGAAATGTTTAGTGGGATTGATGATCGTTTCCGTTTTTGGCGTCATGATATCGTGCCTACCCGAACCGTTAAGCATTGATGGCCTTCCAGTAGTGAAACCGGAAATAGTTGTGTCTACACAGATGGTGCCCGATCGCTCGCTGGTTGTATTGCTGACGAAAACCTTCGGAGCCCTGGAGGGAAGCAACGACAGTGATCCCGAAGAATTACTACAGCAAATTGCCGTCGACGATGCCGTAGTTGTCATAACAGGACCTGATCGGTCGGATACGCTTGTGAATATCGGTTACGGATTTTATGGCGATGTCATTATACCATTCGTAGCAGGAGAGGAATACAGTCTGTATGTCAACAGTGCATCGCTGGGAGAGATCACGGCCACGACCTCTGTGAAAGAACAGATTCAATTAGAAGACATAGAAGCAG
>Ga0193738_1000098_pt1 | contig 54781 bp, 76 predicted proteins | sample L2a1metaG_FD_144927 | JGI IMG/M metagenome (GOLD analysis project Ga0193738, IMG submission 144927) | Soil microbial communities from a riparian zone of the East river system, Colorado, United States - L2a1 | ecosystem: Environmental > Terrestrial > Soil > Riparian zone | place: USA: East River... | reverse complement strand
AAACGTGAGCTGGTTTCATTCTAAGCTCGGCGCTAGCGTACTTCTTGTCCAATATCCTTTGTGCACTCAAAAGATTTGAAACATCAAAATTTGCCATTATAAATAATTGGGGGAAAGTGTATGTCCGAACCTCGGACGGAATTCACGGGAGAGCACCGCTTCCCAATTTTGTTTGAAGTACCCCTACTCGGCACCGCCTTTCGGATCAGAACTAGTGTTCCTGCTGTAAAATTAAAATAATTACTTGATAATTAGAAAAATTATTTAGCTAAAAAGAAAAATCCCTCCCGTAGAAACGAGAAGGACCTATGTTTCACTCGCACGAAATCCGTCCAAAATTATTTATCGAGTGCTAACTCAGGGTTATCTTTCACAGCCTTGTCCACTGCCTGCTTGAACTCAGAACCGAGTGTACTTTTACCCTGATCTGTGAATGTTTTCTTAAGTTCAGACAAGCTGCCGAACTTGCTATTCGCTGCGCCGTTGCCTCCGCCTCTGCCGGCGACTACTTTTTCCGGGGTTACTATCTTTTTCTCCACCACAAAAGTATTTACAACATCTTTTAGCTCTAAAGGATTGGAAACTTTGTCGAGCACTTTAGCGCCGCCTTTATAAGCGACCGTCTTGCCGTCTTCGATCTTGAAATCGTATCCTTCTCTTTGCATCTTGTTGTAAACATCTTCCTGGTCAAAGCCGCTATCCTCACCAAAGGCCGGGATATGCTTAAACACTTCAGTCTTGATCTTTACCGCAGTCACTTCATTATCTTTTTCAGCGAACTTTGTTTCCAGTTCTTTATACGACTTCTGGATGTTGCTAAGCTTCTCTTCTACGTCCTTTACTCTTTTCTCGGGTTCGATCTTGGCATCTTCGAGGGCTTTTTTAGTCGCCGCAGTTACCAGGCCGTCGATAGACTTGCCCTGAAATTCAAGTCCGAGTTTTTCCTTCACATCCTTCACGGCGATCTCTACGCCAATAGTCCTGCCCTTCTTAACTTCGTTCTCTTTTAAAGTTTGCAACTCTGTTTCATCAAAGGCCTGCAGCTTTGAATCAATTGCTACATCGGTTTCGGCTTCGGCGGTGATGGCCGCTTCGAGATCCGCGTCCTTAATCTTAAGGAGAGTAGCTATCTGTTTTATAGTTTCTTTTTTTAGCATTGGTTTGTTATTTTGTTGTTATTGACTCAAACCTGTGAGTCGATGAAGTTTTACCGTTAGAAGTTGTGTAGTCCGACTGTACCCGGCCTTGGCAATCTGACCAATATATGTACCTGCGCCCATCTTCGAACCGGTACATTTTACAACCGTTTTGCTCAAAGAGAAGTTCTAATTTGAAATCGCCGATTTGAGTACTCTCTTTCGCGTCACCTTTGTTGCACGATAATATCGCGATCGCTAAAATGACGAGCACAACGCCGACGTTTATCTTTTTTAGCATAATGTTAGGGTTTTATACGTCCATTGCAACGGACGGTGTTTCAGGTACAGATTTTAGTTTTACAGCGTCTTTCTTCGCCACAGTTACCACGATATTGCCAAACTTGCCCGGCTCTTTCTTTATATGTCCGTAGAAAGTGAACAAGTACTGGTCCATCTCATCAAAAGTCAGGGGGGAATTAATGTAGCCGCCTGCTTGCATTACAATGGTGCAGCCCGCTTCGCCTCTGTCATAATAGTATTGGATTTCACCAGGTTTTATTCTCGCTGTGGTGGTCGTCGGGTTGCCGGAATGGTCCGATCCGACCATCGGGATCTCTAAGAATGGGTTCATACAGTTTCGGTTTTAAGTTCTGGTTTGAAATACATGTGCGGAAAACGGTTATTGTTTACGAGGTCCATGTTCAGAACACCTTCGTTGATGGTTTCTACCATGTTCTCGGGCATCATTACTCTGGCCCGGATGAGCCTTATCTTGGTAGCTATTCTCTCGCCGTCGACGATCTTGATCTCGACCATCCATTCCTCGTAATGTGTCTTTTTTGTAGTCTTTACAGAAACTTGTTTTGCCATGTTAGTTTGTATTTTAGAGTTAAAGGATCTATGCTGCTGCCGCCACCTTTGGTTCAGGCGGTTGTTTTATCTTCTTAGTCGACGTATATGCGTAAAGTGATTTGCGTAGGGTGGGGATATCGCTGACGATCAGCTCAGCCTCTTCTGTTTGGCTCAGCCATTCTGAGAAGAACAGCTTTGCCTTGTAGTCCTCGTCATCGATCATCATCTCTACCATTTTGTCGGCAGTAATGTGGACCAGTGGTTCGACGTACATAAGCTTTCTCGCTACCTCCAGGCCGATAGGGTCCGACTGGTAGTTGGCTTCGTAGAACTCGTTCAGCATCGTGTCAAGCAGTGTTACCGGGTTGCCGGCTGCGCGGGCCTCGCTGTACCGCTTCAGTAGCACGTCTGCACTCTCCAGGAGATAGCGCCTGCCGTAGTTGACGGATGCGCCTTTGTAACTGGCCTGGACCTGTACGCGGATGATCATGTCAAGTATGAACTTGTGCCGCTTCTCGCTCATCTCTGATATAACGAACAATCGGTCCGCCCTTGGCTGTATATCGCCCATAACCTCAGTAGCTGTCTTACGGGTTTCCTGTTGCAAGGACATACCGGAAGATTTAGTCTCGGACTGCGTACCCCAGAGGGTGTAGGTCATAAGGTCCTCGAGTAACTGAAGGTCATCGGTCGCTATTTCGTAGAATGTTTTGTCGGGAGATATGTATGCGCCTACTTCTTTCGGAAGGATGACGGCGTCTTCTTTGGAAGAGGGCATGGACAGAAGTTTAGTCTTGCTGACGTCACTAATCCAGCTTTTTCCAGTTCCGCCACACGACGCGCAGCTTGCGCCTTCGTACACCCCGCTACCTCTACAAACAGCGCAGTTAGAAGCGAACTCGGAGTATTTAGGGAATCCGTGTAAGAAGTCATGTGTAATTTTTATAGATCCTTTACGAAGGAACTGCTCGGCCAGTTCTAAAATATCGTCGTAGAAGGAAAGGAAGTAGTCTTCATTGGCCGGGTCGAAAATGTCACTGTTGACCATACCTGGCACCTGCCCGAAATAGTTCGGTAGGGTAGAGTTGCTAACGACCTTTACCTCGTCCTGATCTCTTGTTACGTAGTAGTCAAATGCATCATCCACCACGCGGAAAGCCAGTAACTGCGGGTCAATGCCGGCCTCTACCTTTTGGGCATGGTCGAGCTGAAAAACGATCCACTCTAGTTTATTACCAGTGGATTTAAAGTCGTATATAGAAGAGACAGGTTTATAAGTTGGGTACACAAAGGACCGGCCTTCCTGCATAGCAAGGGCGACTTGTGTTTCCGGCAAGATCTCCATGAAAGTAACCCCGAACGGGTCATCAAGCATGTGCGGTTTCCAAAAAGTTTCAACCCACTTGCGGACCGAAATGCCGCCGCCAATGTCAGATGATAACTGTATCGCTTTTTTAGTTTGCCCCTCGCTTAAATTGTAATAAAGTGATCCCCCTTTGGCGGTAAATACCTTATCCATCGGGCGGGAAAGTCGGGAGTAAAGGTCTTTGTTCGATTTGCCGTATTTTGCTCTGACGTTACGGGCGGTTTGCTTTTCGTAAATGTCCAGGTCTTTTTCACCTTTGAGATAGTCTTCTAACCCCTCGCCGTATATATGGCGACGCATCTTCTTAAGGTATGCTCTACCTTGTTGAAGTTTCTTAGCACCAGGGTTTTCTTTGATGATTACGGTAATCTCACCAAGAGTAAGGATCATTGAACTCTAGTTATTTGGTAAAGTTATTAAAATAATTGCGAAATAATTAAAAAAATTATTTATGCTCATGCCGATCCGCCGTTATTCCCGCCAAGCGCCTCAACCAAATAAGCGACTATATCTTGCATATAGCCTCCGTCGGTGTCGGATAAGTTAAAATCGGCTACCTCCTTATCTTGATCAGGGAAATCCGCTTCGCCGTCCTCGTCAAATTTATTATACCCCTCGAATTTTCCTTTGTAGATAGACACTTGCCCGTAGTCGTGGGAGGCGGCCGTAAAATTTCCAGACTTCAGTAATTTTAATAGCCCTTTGTCAAATTTTGGTTTCATATCTGTTAGTTTTTTTACACATCGTACATCTGCGCCTTCCGCAAGTGTGGTTTAAGGTACATCACTACATACCTGATAGGGTCGATCAAGTGGTTGAACTCATCTATCGGATCGTTGGTATAGTTACCGTTCTTGTCCTGCGCATAGATGTAGCAGAACAGTTCGTTCCACAGATCAGTGCTCTCTTCTACCGCATAGAAGTTCATACCGGTAATAATGCCTATACCATGCTCGATCGAGTCGGTCCCTTTCTTTGCCGGTATCACATGAAACCCCCGAGCCAGTGCCGGGTTCTTGATAAACTCATCAATACCTAAGTCGTCCGCCGTATAGCCGCTCTTCAGCTTGTTAATACTCTTCGGATCCGCACTGTCCGCCACAACAAGGTCGGTAAGGTTGAGCTGCAGCTGGCAGAAGAACTTGGCTATTTCCAGCGTGTTCATCGGCTTATAGTTCAGCTGCCGGGTATAGAGATTGTTCTTATCGATCTTCACTCCGACTATGCCTGCGGGCGAGGAAGTACCGAAGTCCAGACCATAGTGCTCCCTGTAGGGCAAGGCAAGGTAGTCGCTGAGCTTGATAGCTTTGCACTTGGTAAAGACTTGTCCTTTCCTTCCTGTGCTTGCAAGGCCCAGGATAGAGGTCTTGTAGTAGAAAGGGTTGTACAGATGGCTGGCCGGATCGCCGTAGTCTCTATACTGCTGCACGATATGGGCAGGTAAGTGAGGATTGTCTTCATATCCTGTGTTTATGCATACAAAGCCGGGTAGTTCCTTCGGTATGATCTTGTAAAAGCCGTCCTCTACTTGGGTGAGGTTGAAGTACCGCTTAATTATCCAATGGTTTACGTCCGGCGTATTGAGGATGATCACTATCAGCGAGTCTTCTTTACGAATACTGTCCGCAAAAGTGTTGAACTTATCTACATCCCTAATGTCCTCCGCTTCCTCAATAACCGCCATATCCACATTCGAAATGGACTTCAGGTTTGCTTTCGCATCAAGCCTGGAAGCCCGGAAACCTTTCGTGAAAACCATCATCTCGCCTGTAGCCCGGTCCTTTATGCCCGTATCAAGCCTTTCATACTTCGCGCTTAAGCGGCCACTGGTGTTTGCAGTATCGAACCGGAGCAGTACTTCGTTCAGTATCGACTCTCTGATCAGTTCCTTTTCATCCCTGAGCACAGCGCACCGCTTTTTCATGATCGTAGACTGAAACGCTATGAACTTGCTAACTTCATAAGTTTTCATCCCGCCTCTGCCGCCGATACATACGACGATGTTCGTACCTTTTGGGAGATTATAGAGAATTTGGAAAGGCTTTTCGCCGGTAACAGGGGAGGTAGCTGTCTTTACGGTGATCATAAGGCGAGTTCAAGTTCTTTACCGGTGAGGGTGAATATTAAATTTTGGAGCTGGTGAACGTACCTGGGGTAGGCCTCTTCGCACATCGGTTGTCCGGTATAAAAAGCTTCGGGCACCAATACCCCATCCTCTAGCTTAAATCGTAGATCGGCATCGCTGGCGCCATACTCGAAATCATTTAAAGAATCGTCAGCAGTAAATCCAGCCTTTACCAGTATTTGAGCAGTGAGGGGGATAGGTTTAATTATGCGCCATTCTGTAATTATGTTGTCAACGCCGACGGCTTTTCGTGAGGGGTTGTCAAGTATCAAAGTTATCGGTCTTATAGATCCTCCGTAGTAAACGAGATTGCCTAGCCGTAGTTCGTTTGGTTTAAGCATAAGAACGGATTAAGGAGCAAAGCTAAAATAATTATTTTATAATTAACATAATTACTATTGAAAAATACAAGGATAGTAGGGCGAAAGGGGCAATTTAAGGTACGAAAGTGTTCGTAGTTCTAAAGTAGTATAGGTGGGAACTGTAAGGATATGGGGGTGCCAGGCATGGCGGGGGTGGCCCTATAGGGGGTACCTTTTAAACCGGTGATCCGAGCCTGCAAAGTTCCTAATTGATTCCAATTAAGTTTTTCTTATAATTACGTTTATGTTAAATAGAAACTTAACTGATTGAGGATTAATCAGTTGCAATCTTACATTCTATTATGAATCGTTAAAAAAGTGTTAATTTGCCAGCTATTTACCCCTAAGTGGGAAAAACTTACTCAAAATTTATTGGCTCATCACTCAAATGTATGTTTGCAGTGATCCTATTATCAGACCTGGAAAGTTTGGGGGCTACATATTCCAGTAAATTAGTATAGAGATCCAACTTCTTAGAAGTAGTCAATACTTTTATATCGTCCACAGTTAGTTGGCTTTCAATCATTTGCAATAAACTTTCAGCTCTGTTAAGACTATCAATAGTCTTCTTATTTGGGGTTCCTTTTGATCGTCCTCCAAACTTCTTACCTGTTCTGTTCGCCATATTACTTAAATCTAATTTAGTTTTCAGCATAAAGATACAAATATTTATTGTTGCAAATTAGGTTGCAAAGATTATACTAAAATAGTTTCAATAAAGTTTGGAAAACGTTTCGCCATACCTTATATTTGTGTATCAATTAAAACGAAACAAAATGACAACTGATAAACTTTTAACCTCTAGAGAAATTGAAGCCCTTTACCCTTCTGTAAAATATTACATCGCTGCTTTAGAAATAGATTCGTTGTTCGAAGGTAAAACAAGGCACTACTTGGTAGTTAATGAGAAGACCGGCGAACGTAATAAATACGGAAGTTATTTGTATAAAGCTGAAAAACTTTATTTCCAGTTGTGGGATAAAAAAGGCAATTATAAATTGGTTGCTGACCCTTATAAAAAGTAGTTAATTCTCACTAAATAAAAACTTCAGATACTGAACTGATGTAAACAAAAGCAGAAAATCAAATGACAACTTCAAAAAACATCACCCGCACAATCGAAACACAAGAAACAAACTTTTATAAGTTCTTTATTGTGTCCCTCACTTTTGTTGTATTTATCACATCATTATTTTAATCCTTAAAACATTAAGAAAATGACACCTACATCAAAAGAAATTAATTATATCGATAAGATCGACTATGTATTGGACAATTTCAATTTTGAGAAAGTTCATGCCTACATGCTTTTAACTAAGTGGCAGTGGTGGAAAGAAACAGATTATCTCCAGCCTACAATTCAGGACTTAAAAGATACCGCGCAAAATATTCTTTGGTCTGTAACTCAGGACGGAAAAAGCTTAATCGGTCAAGGTGGCTTTTATGCTTATCGTTTCGAATATGGTATTAAGCTATCATTTGAACCCTTTAGAAGTTCATCCTTTTAACTAACAACCAAAAACACAAACACAATGAAACACGTATTTTCTTCACACTCTGAAGTGTGCCATATTTGGGCACAACAAACACAAAACGACGGCCGCGCCGCAAGTATATTTTTTGAAGGTCAAACTATTTACAGTTATGGCCGACATTTTCCAATTGCCACAATAGAAGGTAACGACGTATTTTTTACGTTGCGCGGTTATTCAAATTCCACTGCCAAACATAAAAATTATGCGCATAGGGCAATCACTCATAAAAACATTATTGATTGTTTTGAGGTACCTGTTAAGTATGAAGATAAACCACTGAAAAAACATTTGCTTTTATCAGTCCATTCTAAAAATGAAATTGAGTGGAAAAATCAAATCGTTTCTTTATTTCAAGAGTTAGGCAATAAAAGGAATAGAGACATTACAGGCCGGATGAATAGTCTAAAGAGAAACATTGACCAATTAACTGTTTATTGCGACTACTTCAATTATAAAGTAAAGGATAAGGAACTTAAAAAGCTATTAAAGCAGTTTAATAGTCCCGACTTTTTAGCGGTTGCAAAATTAGCAGTAGACAAGGAAAATGAAGCAAAGGAAAGAAAGTTAATCGAGGCAAAAAAAGCTTTTGATACTTACATAGATTTATGGCAAAACTTTGACACTTCAGGCCTGTATAATTTGCCGGGCAAAGTAAAAGACTTGGCTAATTTCTACAAGTACCAACAAAGGGATCAATTGGACCTGCTCAGGTTTAATAGGCAATCAGAAAGAATTGAAACATCTAAAAACGTGCAGATACCCTACGAAATAGGCAAACGTTTTTGGCAGAGTTTAAAAGCAAATGAAGTTAAACCGGGATCCAAGATTTTAGATTATACGGTTGGCTCAATTAACGGGACCGTAAAAATTGGGTGCCATACTTTCAAAACTGATTACCTCATCAAATTTGGCGAAAAAATATTTTCATAGGTGTTTGGTGTTATGGGAGGTCCGCAAATGTTTGCGCCTCCCTTTTTATTAATCAATTTAAAACTTAAATAAGATGAAAACAGTTTGCATAAATACATACAAGTTCAATGAACTTAGCGATAAAGCAAAAAATAAAGCTATCAATTCATTTCGTGATCGTCAATATGACTACCAACATTATTACGACGAAATTACCAGCTCAGTAAAAGCATTGGTTGAATTGTTCAACCTGAAAACAGGCCGTCAATATTCTGACCTTAAAACGAGTCACATTGACGACAATATAACAGAGCTGAAAGGATTGAGACTTTATAAGTATCTAATGTCTAATTATTACAACGATTTATTCACTCCGAAATATTTGAAAAGTATTGACCGCGAATTAAAGTGCAGGCAATTTATTTGCAAAGTAAACAAAGATTATAAAGGTGAAAAATACACAATGCTTTATTCAAGATTATTCCGCTCTGATTGTTGCGTCTTAACTGGTGTTTGTTACGATAATGATATTTTGCAGCCGGTTTATGACTTCCTGAAAAAACCCGATAAGCATACCACGTTTGAAGACTTGATTCAAGACATTGCCCATGCCATAAGTAAAGCTTATGCTAGCACTGAAGAGTGGATAAGCTCTGACGACTTTATACGCGACGAAATTGAAGCAAATGACTACGACTTCACAGAAGAGGGAAAACTGTATTAATACCTGCCTGGACTTATCGCAGTTATGTATAGCCGCATTTATCGAAGTAACAATTTAAAACTCAAACACAATGCTAAATTATAAATTAACTATTCAATCAGACACAGGAAAATTTACAGTAAAAACGGCCGCAACTTCAGAAGAAGATGCCAAACGTTTGGCCTGTGTTTGTTATGGTTGCCCTCTATCCGCAATTATCAAGATAAAGGAATCCCCTATCTTTTATAAGGTCCTGAAGATAGGCCGCAAATCTGGAAGGCGCTCTGTCATTCGTCGCAATCTTAGTGAAGGCGAAGCCCAAACACTTGTCCGCTCTTATCCTGACTCTTCCCGGTCAATCGTTGTTTACATTAATCAAAACAAGTGGATTTTATAACCGCGATTTCTGGTCCTGGTAGCTCAGGCTTATCGGGATTATCGAAGTAACAATTTAAACTTACCGCAATGACAAACTTAGAAATGAAACAACTAATAAAAAGTTGTGCTCAGTCAGTCCGCAAACATCACAAACAAGTTGCCCCTAAAGATGCAAAACTTATCGACATTAATACCTCAATGCCTTATGTAGGTATAGACTTACCGGGAGGCGAAGAGTATTTTTTCCAGGAGGACGCGGCAAGTGAAATATTAGCTGAAGCAGATAACGCTGCCGATAAATTCGACGTAAGTAGGGAGGATGCGTTAATCTGGTTAGCTCAGTCCTGGTAGCTCAGGCTTATCGGGATTATCGAAGTAAATTATTATCTAACTTTAAAACTTAATACTGTGCTCTTAACAGGCAAAAACCCGGACTTTGTTGTGTACTTTGAAAATTCAACGTACACTGTCTTTTATAAAGGAAAGTTCTTGATAGGCCCGAAATATAAATATTCAGATATACAATCATACTTAAACTAGATGGACCGCTTTTTATTAGCCTATAACCCAAACACGGAAGGATCTTCCGGCCTGTTCATAGTCCATTGCTTGCCCCCTATGCTACTTATCGAGGTATCTAAAAGTCCCCCGGCAAAGCGGGCCAGTTATGATCCTGGCAGCAATTTCCTGACCTTGGAAGCAGGTAATGAAGTTTGGTACCTGACCGCAATTTCTGAACTTAGCCGCAAAGAAGTTCTGCGGATCATGCTCCGGGCAATGTACTGGTTCAAAGCTCACCGGCTCAATGCTCAGGTAGGATTATCGAAGTAATGTATGCTCAGGCTTATCGGGCTTATCGAAGTTTCACCTTGCCCGAAGCTACGATCGCGATTCTGTTGCAATAAAGATCGTTAAGCTCCGTTACCCGTCTATACATTTCCGGTTTGGTAGCAAAGAATTCGGTGAATTCTACGTTTACTGTGGCAAGTTTGAAAATGATCATGTACTTTCTCATATTTATTAAATTTTAGTTCTTACCTATATTTCCCAACCAAAGCCTTCACAGCCTGCATAAGCGCCTCCTGCTTGCCCGTTTTCCGGTCCAGTGCAATTACAGGCAGCTCGTCCATTGTGCCCTTAGTGATAAGCTTATGAACGTACACCGGCTTTTCCTGACCTTGCCTGTGAAGCCTGGCATTAGCTTGCTGCCAAAGCTCCAGGGCCCAGGGAACGCCAAACCAGATAATCTGGTTGCCTCCTGCTTGAAGGTTAAGGCCGTGGCCCGCAGATGCGGGATGTGCAAGCATAACCGGGATTATCGAACTATTCCAGGCCTGTATGTCTGCCGATGTTTTTAGGTGTATAGGCTTATAAGACTTTAAACGCTGCATTATCCGTTCGCGGTCGTGAATGAAAGAGTAGAAGATCAGTACCGGATGCCCGCCCGCGCTTTCCACCATTTCTTCCAGGGCATCAAGCTTGGCATTATGTACAACGTGATAATTCTTATCGTCGTCGTAAACTGCGCCGTTAGCATACTGCAGAAGCTTATTAGTCAGCGCCGCAGCAGTTAAGGCGGTAATGTCCTCCCCGGTTTTGAGGGCTAGAACCTGTTCTTTCTCAAACTTAAGGTAGCCCGCCATTTCTGAAGCACTTAAGGTTACTTCCCGGGTAAGGTCAAACCGTTCAGGCAGTTTAAGATAATCGCTTGCCTTCATGCTAAAGCATATATCCCCGATCTTGCTGTGGATCTCACGTTCAAAGATATCATCGCCTAGCAGATCATCGCCTTTCTTGATCTTATAGCTGAAGACTACATGCCGGTTACGCTTATCGGACTCAAAATATTCCTTCTGATATGTAGAGTAGGTCTTGCCTAACCTCTGCCCACCGTCCAGAAAATATACCTGGCTCCACATATCAAGCAATCCGTTAGGTATTGGCGTACCTGTCAGGATATACTTTCTTTTGATAAGTGGGCTTACCTGACGCAGGGCCTTAAACCTTTTACTCTTCGGGTCCTTAAAGCTACTCGACTCGTCAAGTATTACCGTATCGAAGGGGAAACCGGTGCCATAATGGGCGACCAGCCATGCTACATTTTCTCTGTTGATTATCCACAGGTCCGCCTTGGTCAGTAGTGCTTTCTTCCGCTGCCCTTCTGTTCCCAGGACCTTCGATATCGTCATGTGCTTAAGGTGATCCCACTTCTGGATCTCACTTGACCACACTTCATCCGCTATCCGTAGTGGGGCTATGACTAATATCTTCTTTACCTCACCGGTCTTAAGCAGGTGGTCCATTGCAGTTAGTACCGATACAGTCTTGCCGAGGCCCATGTCCAATAAAGGTCCACAAGCGCCATCCTTTACCCGCTGGATGGTATAGCTTTGGTAGGGGTGTGGGTTAAATTTCATAGTTTCGGTTTATTTAACGGTCGGTATCTTGTGTCGGTCTGGTCTTTAATCCATACGCACCAGATAAAATCCATAGTTGACGCTCCTGTAGCCTGATCACCAAAGAAGTTAGGCCTCCATGTCAAGGGTAGTACGTAGGCCGGGGGCTTACTCTTAAAAAGATCTTGCCTCGCCTTAGCGTGCCAGTACTGATTCTTCAGAAGCATAGCCACAAGCGGGGCCTCGTTCAATGCCTTCTCTATGAATGCCTGCGCCAGGCTAAAAGGCGGATTGGTTATGATAGCGTCAAAATCAATAAAAGGCTCGGCAGATAGATAGTCCTCTACAAGGCTCGGATATCCGCGATCGCTTAGATCGCTGGAATAAACTGTGTGCCCCTGCGCTTCCAGCACTTTAGATATCGCCCCGTCGCCGCAAGCCGGTTCCCATATTATGCTCGGTTTTAACTTAAGAAAATCGAGTAGTGCGGCAGTGCATACCGGTGGCGTCGGATAGAAGTCTGCCTTTATCCGGTTCTCTTCCTTGCCGGCTCCAATAATCGCCCTTGCTTTCGTATCTCCTTTCATTTGCTATTTTTTATTTTAGTTATGTATTCTATTTCGTGTAAACATTCCGCCAGCATCTCCGGGCAGTCCACCAGCCAGTACCTGCACTTCAGGTCTTCCATCTGTCTCTTGAATATCTTCTGCAACGGGCTCAGTTTCTTGCCCTCGCTTTTCAGCTCTACAAACCATATCAAGCCGCCGGGCATGATCACAATTCTGTCGGACACTCCTGCGTGCCCTGGGCTCACAAATTTGATCGCCATTCCGCCCATCTTTTTCACATCTCTTCTTAACTTACTTTCCAGTAGCTTTTCGTTTGCCATAATTTTGATGTTGTCGCCGTTGCCCTTAAATTAGCAACACTTTAAAAGGGCCGTATAGGCGTATAGTATATATATTATACCTGTCTAATCTCTATTTTCACTCTTTATAAACTATTAATTATGGCTACTACGGCAACAACGGCTACACTTTTCAATCGTTTTGTTGCCGTCCGGTTGCCGTCACTTTTCGCTTAACGTAGCCTCTTTGCACTCCATACGTTCCGAATCTCATCTTACCTGCCCACTCTTTCCAACCCTCCATTTTTCGCATTATATCATGCAGCTCTTTCACGTTATGGCGACTCATATCCTTCACTGTTCCGCCTAACACTTCACACCATATTTCTGCTATACAAACCTTGTCCCTTACTACGCTGCCGCCGGCCTTAATTTCGTCCTCATTGCACAACCATGCCCGCCGCTGATATACATCCATACTTTTCCAGTTATCCGGCAATTCAGTTTCCAGGTACTGCTCGATCATGCCCGCCCTTTCGTCGTGCTCACTATGTTCCAGCTGTACTTTATTGGCTATTGCTTCCATCTCCTTGCCGAAGTATAGAGTCTCACCGGCATGATACAACTGCAGGGCTTCAGCCCATATTTGGCCGATCTCGTACTCGTTCAGATCCTTAAAAATGTCCTTGGTGGGCTGCTGGTGGAAAGTATTTACAGCCCAAAACCTTCTGCCCCCGGTCGGGTCCTTGATGAAGTTTAGTATATTACCTGTGCCGAAGAATACGCTCTGACGCGGGAAGTTCTCAACCCGTCTACCGTAGGCTACTCTGTACCTGTCTTCACGCTTACTTATGTAATGTTTGATCGCTTCAGAGTCAGCTTTTTTGAAGCCGGATAACTCAGGCACTTCTATGATCCATGCGCCCTGCAGCTGCTCAAAAGCTTCCTTACCCTGGACCGTAGAAAACGAGTCTGAGTACCATTGCCGGCCAAGTTTATCGGGGAGCATACTTTTCCTTTCGCCTTGCGCACCGAGCAGGATAGGTATGTAGTCGAACTTACAACCGGGTTTATAGATGCGTGTAACTGCAGCGGCGAGCCACTTCTTAGCTACCGCCCTTGTGTACTCGTTATCTTCAGCCCCTAAGTAGTCGATAAAGATAGTTTCTGCCCGTTCTTCGCCGTCCCACTTTAGGCCTTCGAGATACTGTTTGACAGGGTGAAAGCTGTTCTCTAGCATATACATCGCCATACCATCACTGATCTTCTGCACGCCGGTCATGCCGTAGGTTTTCTCCATGTAGTACCTTACGCCGCTGTCATCCTTATCGGTCAGGTAGCGGGTCTGGTGAGTAACTTTACGCCAAGGTAGGTTTTTCAGAGCAATCTCGCGGTGTTCAAATATATCAAGAGCAAAGCGGCCTTTGAGCTTTGGATCGTTCTTTAGTACCAGCAGCACATTATTCACAGTACTGAGATAGTTGCCCCGCTTGTCTGCGTCCATGTCGCCCATCCATTCCGTGTCCGGCTCTTCATCCGTTGCGGTTGCCTGCTCGATCACTTCATCGGCGAAGTCCTTGAAGTCTTCACTGGCTTCGGCTAGTTTCTCTGCGCCTATCTGTTTGCGCACTTCGCGGTCGCTGGTGGCAAAGCCGATCATATCGATGTAAGAGGGCATTTTATTGATCGGTGTATTTTCTCTCGCGTCCTCGTCCTTAAGTCCGTACTTATGCAGGCGCACCAGATCGAAGGCGTTACACAGCTTGCCCGACACAGGATCGGTCCCGTGATGGGAGTAGGCGTACTTATCCTCGTACACTACGAGCCCGCCAGCGGTCGAACCTTCTTTGTAAGTAAACCGATTACCCTCGCCTTCAACCCCCTCATAACTATCCTGCAGAAACTTCTCAATAGCTTCCGCGATACCGTAGGTCCTGCAGAACGCACCAACCACACCCGGCTTTTCCAGGGGGTCGCCTTGCTTCTTAATAGCACGTAGCGGTATAGCTTTCTCCCTATCCGACATAGGCCATTCCGAGCTATCTTGCCAGTTATGATACGACCGCAGCACTTCATCCGCATCAAGCCACGGACCGTCCTGCACCTCGTACACGAACTCAGCGTCCTTAGCAGTGGATGGCCAGTACATAAGTTGAGTAGGGCGGAAGCCTGTCGGGTCGAAGTCTTCAATGCCTATGTTGCCAGCCACCCTGCGCGCAATAGCGACATACTCATCCGCCATCACTTCTCTCGATAGAGGCATGATCAGCCTTAAACGAGGCGCCTCGGGACTATGCTTATGGGTAGAGTAAATGCATGCGGCGTTGTGGTATAGCATTTCGAAGTCAGGCCACATGCCACGCTTAGCGAAGTCAAGATCCAGTGTGAGTAGTTGCCGGTGGACCACTGCCCCGGTCTTACGTTTACCCTTATCCAGGTATCCGCCTACAAAACCGCCAACATCTTTGATCTCATCCTGCCGGGACTTCTTAGCGGCCAGGTACTCTGCGTGTGTCTCTGCGGTCCGGTGTGTCGTGCTCAGCTTAGCGAGCAGATCAGACCAGAGCCAGGCTTTGTTCTTCCAGTTCGTTTCTCTGCGATGCCTGCCAGTGGCAAGGTCCAGTTTGCCGTCGTAGTTTATCATTAGGGTATTGTGTTCGGGTTATTTACGATCCATTCTTGGTTTGGGGCTTATTTTTTTCGGATTATTGAGAATGATTGTTTGAGTGTGTCGAGTATAGCTCTGCCTATTCTTACATCTGGAACATCGTTAAATGATTTATCAATTACGAATTGCTCTGCCAGATCAAGTAGTTCTTCCCATATTTCGTCCTCCCCTTCCTTCTGTGGGGGATTGGATTTGAGGGCTTGCCAAGTTTTCTTTGATTTCATCTTACCTTCCAAATAATTCTCCCATTGAAATTGGTCTGAACTTGCTTTAATAAAATTCTCTACTTCTGTATATCCTATATACGCTTCAGCCGCTTCACATCTTTTCATCCAGTAATCATTGGAGGGGGATTGAGAATTATGCCACTTAACAGACATTGTATTCAATTCTTCAACCAACTTGCTTAATGATATTTCTTCATCGTCATAGCTTCTAATTAAAGCCCTTACAATATCAATAAAGAAAGGCTTATCGTTTGTCTGTGATAACTCCCATGCAATTTGAAAATCTGTTTTATCATTGGAGGGGGCAGAGGGGGAGGCGGGTTGTGATTGTTTACCGTCAATAATTCCCCTGATATATCCGGCTTCATAATCATTTGCTATATCTTCCTTTACTGGATTTTTCCGCCAATCTAATGCGATAATTCTATCTGCGTACCTTTCGGCTTGTGGCATTGTTTCAAATTTGTTGCTCATAACTATATTTATTGTTTTATGTAGAGGTTGTACTTAGCTGCAAAATCTTCATCCTTATCGGGCATACTTTCACCCGAAAATAATCTCCACGCCAACCCCTTCAGCCGTTCAATTTCTGCCAATAACGGTTCTTCAATCTGCCTTTTATATTCAGGAGCAAACTTTTCTGCTTCGGCTTGGTTATACTCATGGGTCATATTGTCCATCTTCAGCCGGTTATTTTCTGCTGCTAATTCAGAGATTCGTTTTTGGAGAGATTCTATTTCATTCTTATCAAATGCTTCATCAAACTCTAATTGTTTTATTCTTTTCAGCAACGGGGTTAAATCGTTTACTTTCTTTTGAAGTTCATCTATTGTCTTTGATGCAAGTTGGTAGCCGTAGATTGCGCCGGAATTAAAAGCCCCTCTGCAAGCCTTAGACTCAAAGGTTTCCATGTGCCAAATACTTCTTGATTCTTTAAATATCTTATCCTTTATCTCACTTGGTATTTTGTCCATTGGGGGTTTATTTTAAAAGTTGTTCAGCGATTGATTGTGCACGATACTTATCATATAAGGCGCAGCCTTTAATTTCTCTCAACCCTTCCTCCAATTCACTTATTCGCTTTGATTGTTCGTTTGATTTTTCCCTCCATTCGTGTACCGCCAATTGCCATTCAGCGTTCTCCTTTCTCAATTCGTTTTCTTTACAGGAGCAGGATTCGGATTCCGTTGTTTTTAATAATTCTTCAAGCTCATGCCTGCGTTCAGTTAAGAAATTACTCGTTTCCCTTGCTACCATTCTTTCTAAGGCGGGGGTAATATTGCCCCATCTTTTTTCACAAACTTCCGCATCTGCTTTTTTCAAATATTCAATTCGTTCTTTAACAACCTCTTTCCATCCCCCGCATTGATGGAGGGAGGCAAAAATCTTTTCAGCTAAAGTATCTATGATAAGATTAAGCGGCTTCTTGGTATTTTCAAACACCATAAAAGCCAACTGAATTTCCTTTTTCACATCTTCAATAGTAGGTGTCATTGCTTTTGGTTTTGTTGGTTGTACCATTGGATGAATTGAATTACACATTGCCAAACCGCTTCTATTTTTGTTTCCCCTTCATAATAAGCAAAACTTAGATTAAATTGTCTGTAGTCCTTTATCTCACATTCATTACTTTCTATATCAACGGCCACGGCCTTAATTTCATCAATTTCAAAATCTTCTATCTTCTCTACTACTGGCATTAACCAATCCCAACTTTTATTATACATATAATTCAACGGGTCTTTAAAATCCTTACCCATGAAGTCCCCGATCAATTTATTCCCTTCCTTAGTAGGTGTCATTGCTTTTGGTTTTGTTGTTGATAGATGGTGTATAGCTGTTCGTGGGTATATAATTCATTTTCAGATGTTCGGCTAAACGTTTCACCACGATAATCATAATGAAAACTTTGTGATTTTATAAATTTATGAAACCCAATAGCTTCTTGCTTGGCGTATTCTATTGCTATTTCTGCACACTCTTTTGCCCTTTCACCTCTGGTAAATATTGTCTGTCCAAAAACAAGTGGTTTAAATTTAGCCTCAAGTTCCTTACTCATAGTCTTTTATTGTTTGTAGGTTTGGGTGAAATAGGTTTCGTTGTCTCCTTTTAACACAAGCATTCTATCCTTTGGGTCGCCCATGATAAACGTAGAAGCAAACCCATCTGTCCGAGCATCTACTATCTGGGTCTTTTCTTGATCGGCCTTTAATTGAACAGCAACTTTTCTTATTCGTTTTAATGGGGCTTGCTGAAGTTCTGTTGTTATTGGAGAATCAATAATAATAGCGTTTGTAATTTCCCTATCAATAAATTCAATCAAGTCCATCATTGCTGTCTTAGTAGGTGTCATATATTTAATCTTTTTTGTAAACATTTAAAGCCCCATTCCCTAGGTATCTATTGCTTTACTAGCTTCTCAGTAAACACTCCCCCCTCAGTTACTATTACGACTGCATAAACCCCACTCAGTAAACTCCCAATCGGTACATCAACCAGGTTCTCACCAACGGCTACGTTAACCGACGTATTTAATAAAATCCTTCCTTGCGCATCAATCAACTTTACTTTAATTCTTTCATCCTTCGCCGCCACAATGGAAAACAAGATCCTATCTGCAATTGGATTGCTGTACATCTTGAACTTGTAAGCTAGACTACCCCTGAACGCGATCGCTCTGGAATATTCAGACCTCAGGCGATCATCCCACATCTTCAACCGGTAGTAAGTTATACCGTTCAAATTATCTGTTGCACTATATCCCTTACTTCCGAAGCCTGGAACTTTACTCACCATCTCAAAAGCTGCAAACGAGCGGCCATCCGTACTGCGTTCTACCTCGAACATTGATACGGTCTCGTTCATTACTTCCCAGGTCAATACTACTCTGCCCTCTTTCTGGGTTCCGTTAAAGGAGATCAGTTTAACCGGCAACGTAAACAAATCATCGAGAATAATTTCAACCCAACCCATGTCCGGCTGGTTTATGCAGGTCGTTTGGCTTTCGGCCTTAGCTTTAAAAGTCGTCGTAGTTAGCGGCACGTTAAAGATCGCCGTATCAAATGCTGCGATGCTCACAACCTCTACTGTACCGTAGTCAACTTTGTAATTCGCAGTACAGTTTTGTTTACTGATCACCATGAAGGTTGCGGTTATAAGGCTGCCACCGAACTGGACCTTAGCAACGTTGTTCTCTTCGAACTGTCCTCCGTTCTGGCCAATTGATAGCAGCGGAAGCGATAATAAAGCGAATAGAAATTTTTTCATTGTTAGTTTTATTTAATTGTTAAGTATGTATTGATCTTCTGTACATCGTTCTGAATCGCGTCGCAACCGAGCGAGGAAGGCCCGACCCACCACTGGCCCTGAACAACGTTGTATGATGCGCCCATCACAGGAGCTGTGACGCCATTGCCCCAATTATAATTGCCGGTAATAACTCCGCCCGAGCAAGTAACCTGGTGCCTGCAGCTAAGCGTATGCCCGGCCTCGTGCGCTGCCGCTTCGCCGATATTATGAGTGTTGTAGTTTAGCAGGGATGAGAATACAAAGCAAGGTGTGCCATCGCCCCAACCCCAGGAGTTTATGTAAGCAACGCCACCGGCTTGTCCCCACCACTCCCAGCTTTCGGTGATGACCACTCTCATACGGCTATTAGTTGGGGCACTGTTGTACGCGGTTTCACTCTTTGTGATCGTTGCGTCGAATACGCTGTATATTCTACGCACCCTGGCTACTACACTGTCCTGTTCTACGTCACTAAGATTGGCCGGGGCAACTGTAAAAGTTCCGTTTACGTTCCATAACGTACCCGCGACAGTATGCCCGTCAAAGTCCAGTAGGATCACCGGCCCGCCGCCTTCAGTAGGAGGGAACGGCGAAGGATCGCAGGCGTTACCGATCCCGTCGCCATCAGAGTCGAGCTGATCAGGGTTGGCAACGGTAGTGCAGTTATCTTGCGAGTCATAAACGCCGTCCTTATCCCGGTCTTTCCTGCTGCCTCTCGATAGCTCTTCACCGTAACCTGGCGAACGCTTTACTTTATTAAATTCGTCCATGCCTGCGGGTTTGAAGTCATCGACTTCGATCTCCGGCGGGGCGGGTTTCGCGGTTTCTTTCTTACAACTTACTATTACAATGGCGGCAAGTAACGCCAGCATTAATTTTTTCATATCACTTTTAATTTATCAAACTGTTTCATAAAAAATACTTTGGACTTCTGGGGGCTGTACACTTCAAAACTTTTCCCCCTTTCAAGCATTAAAGTGTACCACTCGGTACGCAGCATTTGTTCATCTACGACTTTTATATTTGGGTCGAAGGGAAAATCGAAGCCATACTTTGCAGCGATCACAGTCATCAGCTTATCCTCGATCTCTTTGTAGTTACAAAGCTTCAGCTTCACAGGCCGGGGCACATCAAGCAGGTAGGCTTCACTGGCGTCATGCATCAGAGCGGCGAGCTTGTGATCGTCCTCTGCCAGGTCAGCGCAAAAGATAGAGTGCTGCGCCACGGTATAGAACTGCGGCAGGTGTCCACCGAACCGACACTGGTGGCTGAGGGCATGCGCTATGTCTTCAATGCAGATCGTTTCAGGATCCGGCTCAAACACATTCACGTACTGCCCTGTAAAAGTTCGTATGCAGCCGGGGGTGTTTATGTTCTCTGGCTTTGTTCCTACTGTCTGTCCTTCCATAGAGTGTTTTAAACATTTATTACCAAATAGTTTCTCTTCCGGGGTTAGTTTCTGTGAGCATCCGAACACTGAGCACACCTGAGCCTCACGTTTACCAGGGCCGTAGTATTGCCGGTCTTCTGCTTCTATACGTTCGTCGGTCATGCTGCTTTAAGTTTTTCGTACTCCAAAGCTTTTACTGCACAATTCAGAACATGCTTACCTAGTAGCGGGTGAACGCAGTTCCTTAAAATTTGTACGGGGCAGTGGTTCCCTTCGTAATAAATATTTTCATCGTAGTGGATACCGAGCCAATCCATCATAATTTTCTTTTGCCCTACAGTTGCAAGATTCATCATACCTTTTGGCGACTTAGGAAGTTCTGCCATCTGGCCTATCTCAAAATTTGACCAGAACAAATGCCTGCCTAGTTTTGTCGGGCTCCCGTAAGGTTTGTAATAGGGTACTACGTTTTCGACTACCCACTTGCCGTTGAAATAACTATCGAGGAAAATGATCTCTTCAAATAGCCCGCCGTCTACGTACCTGATCATGTTGTGCCTCGTAGCCTTATTCATCTTACTGTGCTTTTGGCAAGGCCGGCTACACCAGATGATATCATAGTCTTTGTAGTGATCAAGTAGGTACTGGTGTGCGTCAGCGATAATAACTTCCTGGTTCGGCTTTCTCCTTTGTAGGATAGCCGCTATTTTCGGATTCAATTCTACATGCGTTATGTTGTATAGATTCTCATCCCATAATTCCGAGCTACCGCCTAACCCCGCGTAATTGTGTAATATTTTTAATTTCTTTACCATTAAATTAATTATCAATCTTTCTTATAAAACTCGGTTTCGTAAGCATCCGCAGCCAGCGGCAATCCTTTGGCCCATGCGGGACCATAGCTCATTATATCACTCATTTCTTCGTGACTTCCTTCGTTGTGACCCATTTCACAAACGATCTCATCATGTACATGCATTACTATATTATACCCATACTTATCTAACTCTAGCATCGCATGCGCAAGCAGATCCCTCGCAGTCGCCTGCACGATGTTCTCAACTAACTTACCGCCATAGGTTTCCTGCCGCTTCCATTGCTTCGTTGTCTGGTCAAGGCCCATGTAAGTAACTACCGGACCGAACTTGCCCTCTTGCAGCTTTGGTTGTTGGTAGGCTAACTTGCGACCACTTGGTAACTCTATCCAAAGAATGTTATGTCTGATATAGAATAGAACTTTACCAGTACTCTCGGCCATGCCGCCATTTTCTACGGCTGCTATCGCCGTATCACCCACATCATACCAGAACTGCACTATCTTCTTATTAGCCGCCCGCCACTTAGTAACTAATCCCGGCAGTTCGTCCTCGGTAAGGCCCATCTTAATAGCTCCCATCTTCAGCAGAGCCCCTTTACCGCCCTGGTATCCTAGCGCCAGCTCAGCGATCTTTGCTTTATCTCTTAGCGGACTACCTTTGGTTACTGACTCGATTGGGACCTTAAACATCTGCGCACCGCTGGCCTCATAGATCTTACCGTGAGTGGCAAACACATCCAGCCGCCACTTCTCACCAGCAAGCCATGCGATCACTCTTGCTTCAATAGCTGAGAAGTCGGCTACTATAAACCTGTGCCCCGGTTTAGCTATAAAGCTGGTCCTTATAAGCTCACTGATCGTAGCAGGCACATTACCGTAGATCATTTCCATCATATCAAGATTGCCATCGACTACAAGCTGCCTTGCGAGCTCCAGGTCCTTTAAATTATTCTTAGGCATATTCTGCGGCTGAACTAATCTGCCTGCCCAACGGCCTGTCCTATTAGCTCCGTAGTACTGGTGAATGCCGCGAGCCCGGTTATCGGCGCAGATTATCTTCTGCATAGCCGCGTACTTCTTTACTGAGGTCTTCGAAAGTTGTTGCCTTAACTCTAACATTTGTTTCGCAGCCTCCGAAGAGACTGACTTCAGTAGGGTAGGGATAGTTTCTTTGCTCAGGCTACCAATGTCTTCGCCTGTTTCTTCTTGCAGCCACTCTTTCAGCTGCGAAACGGAGTTAGGGTTTTTCAAACCGCTGATCAGTGCGGCTTCTCGGGTTAATCTTTCCGCGTAAACTGTATCAAAGTCTATCGCGTTATTTACAAATTGAGGATCCAGAAGAATGCCCGTGTCATTTATTTTCTGGTCCAGGTTCCAGACTTGTTTTTCAACTGCTGGTATTTCGAAGAATGATATTTTTTCTCTTACTTGTTGTTCAGCTCTTACGTCCTGTGCACAGTATTCTTTAAAACTTAACCATGCTTCAGGATCATGTTCAGGCAGGTTTCGTGTACGCATGCCGTTCTTAATAGTCGGCTTGCAGGAGATAGAAAAATAGCGAATGAGTTTTTTACCTTCGGTCATTTTACCTTCAGGGATGCCTAGTGCTGTAGTTACTTGCCCGAGAGCTAAAGGCAATCCTAATTGAGCAGCCTTCGCCATTGTACAACACCATTGGTCAGGATCGAGCGTAATACCGAAATGTTTTGCTATGCAAGTGCGTTCGAATGCGGCATTATGAGCCGTCTTAAGTGCGTTTGGGTCTTGTAGGTATATCAACGCTTCATAGGGAAGGGTTTCACCGCTTGCGAGGTCGATAACTTTTACAGGATAGCCGTCAATTGAGTATCCGAACAACAGTATTTCAAAATCAGGCGCCTCAGTGTATTTATAAACTCCACAACTTTTAAGGTCAGCAGAGCTGTAGGTTTCAATGTCAATTGCTAGGGTTCGCATAAATGGTGTTGATCCTATCTTTGTTTAGCAGCAGTTGCTTCTTTACTTAATGCATCTAAATTTGTTTCGATATACTTTTTCAATCTCTCATGTTCCAAACCTTCCCTGCGTAACCAGAGAAGATATACCGCAGGCACGTTCACAAGTGCTTTGCCTTTATACTTACCAAAAGGCATGGGCGTATTATCAGTAAATGGGTTCATAAGTAAGAGGGGTTAAAAAGGCAGACTATCTGCGCCGTCTGCCAGGGCCTTGATCTGACTGCCGTGTGTTGCAGCGATCAGCTATTTGCTACTAATTATACATATCCTCGTCATCGATCTCGAGCTCTTCTGCAAAGTCCTCGTTTGCATTAGTGCGTCCGCCGCCAAGAGGCTCGCCGTCTTTCATCTTCTGTACACTGTTCAGACTCCAGGCTATGCCCTTGTTACCATTCGCATTGAAGTGGTAAGCAGTGATGTTCACCCGGCCATAACAGCCACTGTACACATCGTCAGGGTTTGTGATCTCTTTAAAGTTGTTCTTCTCGTCGCGGTCCATCCCGATCACTACCGGCTTCTTATCATTCTTTGCATTAATGTAATAGCTGTTTGCGTATGCAGGATCATCGGTTTCATCGCCATCACGCAATGGCAGATCTTTGTAAGTCTTCGGCTTTTTACCTTCCCACTTGCCAGCGATGCCTTCTTTCTCGGCTTCAGCGATCGCGGCTTTTATCAAGCCAAGTGTTACCGTATCACTCTTTGGGATGATGATAGATAAGCTGTACTTTGCCTTGCCACCGTTAGGACCTTCTTTTGGTTCAAACAGGGCAGCATAACTGAACCTTACCAGTTTGGTAGTCAGTTTCGTTTTTGTTGCTTCGGATGTTGACATTTTGTATTTGATTTTATAGTTTATAAGTCGTTATCAAAATCTTGTGTTACTTTCTCTGCACTGTTAAGCTCAGGCCTTTTATCATCTGCCGGGACCAGTGTTGGCTTACCGTCGGGTTTAAGTATCAGGCCTTCGAGCTCTTCAGCAAATACTTTCTTAGTAATACTTTTCTCCATTGCAGTTATGCCAAGCAGTTTTTTAGGTTCGTAGATCTTTTCCTCTTCAATACCCGCCATTATTAGTTTGGTTGCGACCGTTTCTTCATCTGAGTATTTGCGGTTACTTCTACCCTCTACAAGTTTATACCCCGGCCATTTCTTATTATGGTTTACCGCCTGGTCGAGTGCATAGTCTTTTATCTCGGTAAGCCAGCTGAGCAGATCAGGAGCCCTGCTAATTATGTCGGCTACTTCAGCATCTTCAAGAAATGTAGGAGCCCGGAAGTCGTACTGCAATACTTTTAACTGTTCATCAGCATGCGCTTTACATGAAGGTCTTGCCCTGCAGAACTGGCAATGTTTGCCGACACAGAACTCACCTTCGCCAGCAAAGGCCAGTTTCGCTTTAGGCTTCAACTCGCGCTGACCCCATAGCATGAGCTCCGCTACGTGCATCTCATACACACTTATGTTATCCATGCGGGGCTGGTAGATGTGCATACGTATCGTGTGTATGTCGTACAGGTAGTCAAACATTTCAAGAGCGCCGAGTGCATAAAGCATAAGTTGCTTATTATCGACTGCCGATACCTGCACACCCTTGCCGTACTTCAGATCAATGAAGTCCATGATATGATCAGCAACTATGATTACGTCGCCAGTACCAAAGCCTTCAGGTACGTACTTGGTAAGGTCAAGCTTTGTTTCTACCATGATCACAGCATCTTTCGTTCTTACCTTAGCTGCGTTAAAAGTTTCTATCACGTAAGAAGAATAATCTTCGCAGTAGTCAAGCATGCTGTTGTCGTACAGAGCATCGGATTTTATTCGCTTTAGGGTTTTATTATGTACAACTTTGCTGTCAATTCCGGTTTTAATCCGAATTAGGGCCTCTCCAAGTGCATGTGCAAGTGTGCCTTCGGCGGCAGCCTGGCCTGCTTTATCGGGCAGAGCCGCTTCAAGTCGAGCCGAAGGCGTGCAGGCCAACCAGCGACTAGCACCGGAAGGCGAGAGGATAGCATGTTGCCCTGGCATTAAATTGCTTTTATTTCGTCATACACTTCAGCATACTTGTCTTCAGGAATGTTACTTACAGACTTCGATGCATACTTGATCAAAAGTTCTTTGCACTTTGTCTTGTTCGCTTCACTCGCTTTACCCTTCTCGGTAAAAATCTTACGAAGGTCTTCAAGTGTTACCGTTGGCGCGGAGTGCCCGTTTGAAGTTTCTTCCACCTTTACTACTTTGGTAACACCGCTACTTTTCGTGTTGTTGCTTACTGGCGGAGTTAATTTTTCTCCGGGCTCGCCTTGGAGCGAAGACAATAATCTGTTGAGTACTTGCAAAGCGTCGGCGTTAAAGCCTACTGTTACTGTTATATTCATTTGTTTTTAATTTTTATTGTAGTTAGTCCAATTTGTATCAATTCTTGTCGGTTGCAGCTTTGTGTTTAATAAGGCCTTGTTCATTTGCTCGCCAATGGGATAATACCAATGTTCAATAGAATCTGTAATGCAGTTCAACATCAGTTGCTCTACCATTGTTACGTGGTCTGCTGTTGATTGCTTTGGTTCAAACCATTGCGCCCACAATGTCCTTACCCCTAACTTAGTTGTGTCCTTACTGTAATGGTCAACCCAATGCTGGTACTTTACAAGGGGCTCCCTTCTATCTGTATTCAAGTATCCGTAGTCCGTTTGTTTGCCACACGACGCTAGCCACGTCGCAATTATAATTATAATAATTACCAGCGCCCAACTGCGCAGATCAGCATGTTTAGTTTTTGGTTTCATTTTTCTTAATTAGTATTTGGTGACTTCTACCCATTTGATAAAAGACAATTGCAAAAGCAATAAGAACGATCCCGATAAGTATGTACACTGTCGGGTGATCAGCAGGCACGTTCATTTTTTCAAAACTGTCTTGCATTGGTATCATAATTTTATTTAGAATTTCTAAAGAGCCGCCCTGTAGAAACAAGGCGGGTGATTTATCCGCTGTCTATGAAAGCATATCGAAAAAATTTTGCCGCCGTCCCCACCCGGAAAGCATGTAAACCTTTTTATTTAGTTTGCTTATCGGCGGCGGCAATAAGTTTAGTCGTAACAATCGTACTCTTCGAAGTCAAAGCGTTTCTTCTGCGCTTTCTTTTCATCGTTGAATAAAATTTCTTGTCTTACTACATACACAAGTCCGGCGACGATGGCGATTGCGTACAGCGAAAGGATTAAGTATTGCATGTTGATTAGTTTTTATTTGCGATGAATAGCTCGTACCGGGAAAGCACTTTCATCCGGTCCGCTACAGTCCACATCCTCATTCTTTCTTTTAGCGCGAATTGGACCAGGGCCCTTTGCATTGGTACTGCGGGGTAATTTCCTTTTCCACTTCGCATATAAGTATTCGCCGAGTATCTCATGACTTTTTTTGTTTTTATTGTTGACAACGATCCGCATTAAGTAAATTATTTTCTAATTTTTTTAATTACTGTCGAAAAAATACCACGAAAGTTGTATGCCTAAAATTTGGAATCGGGTTTTTACGATGCTATCTTCGCACTCACGATCGAAAGGATCTCTTTGCGCCTGTCTTCTTCCCGACCTTTGAAATACTTCAACAGTTTCATAGCAGTGTCCAGATTCCTACCCAAACCATTTAAGTACTGAACCACCGTACCCTCATTGACCGGGGCCTCTTTGCGATCGCTAGGAGTTACCCGAGGCTTCATATCGAGAAGGGCCAGGTTTGCTAACTCCAAATTTGTTTTTTGCTCGGTATCCATTTTATTATTACTTTGCTATTGCTATGAAAACACAATGTTAGAACAGTTTTGGAACAGTTCCAAATTTTAGTGGAACTATTTCTACATAATCTTTGCAACCAAATTTGCAACATGATAACCAGGCAGGATATAGAAGACTTTTACAGAGATGTAGAAAGGCTAAAGACGGAGATAAAACACTTCGGGGCTGAAGTAGCAAAAGCCACCGGCTACTCTAAGGGGAATGTTAGCCAGTACCTCAAAGGAGGCGCTTCTGAGGCATTTATTAAAAAGTTTTATGAAGCGTTCCCGAAAAGTTCCAATGACGTACAAACGCCGATAGCCACGAAAGGCGACGGCCATGCCGAACACTTGCTATCTACGCAGGTTATTTTTAACCTTTCCGAGAGTGCCCGCGATCACGCTAAAGCCGATAAGCTCAGGGCAGATGCTGAGCTCTTGCGGGAGCAGAACAGCAAGCGTATGATCGATCTCATTGCCGCTACTGAGAGTGAAGCCGAAGAAAAGCCAATAGCTCTTGAGAACATTTTAGTTTCCCTTCAGGAGTTACTAGTGGACTTAGGACTAGGGAAGATGTGGAAGGACAGAAGCTCGGGTTTGCAAGTCGTACACAATAAGCTCTACGGGTCGTTAGCGAAAAAGAAAGAAGCGGGCAATCGAAATAGCAAGGGCACTGTACACAAATCTTAGACATGGCGATGGAAGGGCTGTTTAAAGAAATACGTTAATCGGATGTTATCTGGGGAAGAGTCAAAGTAAAATAAAAAAAATGAATAAAAAGATATTGGCATCGGTATTTGTTCTTGGTATTTTATCCACAGTAGTTGTCCGAGGGCAGTCAACCAGAACAACTGTCAAGGATCTGGGTAAAGTTGGCAATATGCATTTTATTCAAACCCGGTCAGATACCATAACTATGGTAGGGATTGCGCAAGGTGACGCTTACACTATGAATATGGTTGCTTTCCCGCAAAAAGAAATTACCGAAGTAATAGAAGTGCTGAACTCCTATGCCGCGGAAACGAAAAAGAATACGTCGGAGCAAGTGATCTTAACCGATAGCACCGCGAGCCTTGTACTTTCCTGTCACAACGTTAAAGGCCTCGGGTGGCTTATTATGATCCACAACACTGATCCCGCCCTGGAAAAATCGGCAGAAGTGATACAGCGCAAGTCTGGTATGGTGCAGTACTTTTTTGTAACGATCAAACCTAATCAGTTGGCCGGCGTAGTAAAAATATTTTCTAAAGCAGCAAACAATTAAAATAATTATGAAATTACCAATTTGGGACCAGCGCATCCTACTACTCATGCGGCATTGCATCGATCTGGAAATATGCGACAGTCAGAAAGACTTCCTGGAAAGTATCAACTTCACACCCTCCAACTTGCGCCAGGTACGCGGTGGCCAGCAGTCATTTACGCCTGAGCAAATACGCACAGCCGCGGTTAAGTATAAGATCAATGTGAACTGGATCTTCGGCCTGGAAGAAAATATGAAGTTAAAGAAACCGGAAGCGGTGCTGGTGCAGCTAAAAGATGCGATTAGAACCCTCGAAACTACCCTGCGCGGGGACAAAAAAGGGACAAAAAGCGCGGTCTACCGGTAACAATTTACCTTTAAAATAAACTAAATTGGAACAATATGCAAACCTCCCCTTCGCAACAATCAGACCCGTTTAAAGCGGGTTTTTCCTTTTTGCATACCTTCGGGGACAAAAAAGGGACAGAACTTATGAAAACATACAAGCCTGCAACTATACGCCGGTCCAAAGACAAATGGTATGTAGAGTACGCCTATCGCAATCCCGGATCCGGGAAGTTTGACCGCATTAAAGTGTACGAGAATATTAACCGCATGAAAGGCGAAGATCGGGAAGCGTATGCAGAGCAACTGCGCAAAGCGGTTGATCATGCGCTGAAGCTCGGGTTTAATCCTTTTGAAGCTGACAAGGATCCCTTGACAGTTGCCGTTAAGAACTGGTCCCTGATCGAAGGGCTGAACTACTTTAAGCAGAACCTGCCAAACCGGGGCCTGCGCCATCGCTCAGTGCAATCGTACCAATCCGTTTTACGGATGCTGTATAAAGAACTGGATGCGGTAAAGAACGCGGGCATAAAAGCTATTACACGCCAGCATGTTTCGGCTGCGCTCTCTACTGCTAAGCACAAGAACAGCTGGAACAATACGACCTACAATAACAACTTAACTTTTACTAAAGCGATCTTTAACTACCTGATAAATGAAGAGGCGGGCATACTTGATACAAGTCCTGCGGCCAAGATTAAACCTTTGCCCCAAACTATTGTCGGCAACCAGGCATGGACCGATAAGGAGTTTGAGCTGATCAGGGAGAAAGCGGATCCAGAGTTGCTACGGTTCATTATGTTCATTTACTACACCGGCATAAGACCGGCATCGGCGGTCAAGATGCATTCCGATCATATACTGGAAGATGGCAATGATCAAATAGTGATAAGGGGCGATATGGTGAAAAGTAAAAGAGTGCACCGCGTACCTGTGACAAAGGAATTTATTGCGGAGTACAAGACAGGCGATAAACTTTTTAAGTATAGCAAGAACCACTACACTAAGAAATTTCAAACGCTGCGTGAAGATCTTGAACTTTCAGATAATATAAAGCTGTATAGTGTGAAGCATACAAGAGCTGTGCATCTTGTGCAGGCGGGGGCAAGCCCTTACGTGATCATGGACCTGTTCGGGCACCATAGCTTAGAGGTTACAATGTCTTACATGCGGGATGCAGGGTTAGGGTTAAATAGGGAAGCTACTATTAAAGGGATGCGGTTTTAAAGTGTTCATGAGTCATGAACGGCAATAAACATTGAACAAAAAATAGGGCAGGGTAGAAACCCCGCCCGCAACCAAAACTAACTGCTATGAGAAAAATCTTAATCGTCGTCATCATCGCCCTTCTCTCGGGCTTGCATTTGCCTTAAAGCGTCCGGCTCTGTACTTATCTGAAAATCATACACCCAAATCGTGTCAACCATCGAAGCTAGTTTTAATTGTACTGCCGGTATCTGCACATTCTTTTTATCGGTTACTCCGGGCAATAGTTTAATACCTACAAGGCTATACTCAATCTGATTAGGGTCGTGCTTTACGTAAAGCGGGATGCCCCAATACAGGTCACTGTGAAAAATAATTCGTTCGTCTTGTTTTTTATCCTCGGCCATTATTACGCAGCTACACTTCTTGTTATAAAGGTCTTGCAAAGTTTCTTAAGTCTCGCTCTCAGTTCTGTTAATCCCTGACTGTTCGGGATTATAATATCGGCTTTCTCCCACAAGTTCATATCAAAAGAACTTTTATCCTCTTCTGGTTTGCGATAATCGTAGATGCCTATGACGAGATCGAATACGCCTTGTCTTAAACACTCTTCTACTTCCGCATTGCTACGCATACCTACATACATATCTGATCCGGCCAGTATATCTTTTGCGAGTCTTGCTTTATCGTTTTTATTATACTCGCAAATTGCATCGTGCCACTCTTTTCTACGATTCACTCGATCTTCAAAGCACTCTTGAAATGTTCCGTAGCCGTATTTCTCTTTCAAAACATCGAATAAAAATATTCTTGACGCTGCGACGGATGAGCTTTCAAAAGTGTATCCGTATAACTCTTGTATGATCTCAGCGGCAGTGTCTTTGCCATGTCTGGCGTGTCCGATGATCAAAATGTTTTGCATAGTGTTTGGTTTTTAAAAGATGTTAGTTATTCGTGCTATCTGTCCATGCTCTTTGTGGTGTATAAATCCCTCGACTGCTTTCGGTGCGTGGGCGTAACCATTGCGATGGTGCCAGCTATCAGTGCCACTAGGACTACGCAACGTCTCTACGCATACACTCATATAATCTTTACTGACTTTATGGTGGAGATGGTGCGTATAAAAATACCTGTGCTTGCATTTATCCCAATGTGCACTCGCTTCATGCGCCATTAAGAAACCTAAGTCTTTTTCTTTTGCCCCGTCGCCGTGTGTAGTACCGATCAAATTCTTATGATACACATGATACTTCCGGTGCGCTATTGAAACTTTAAACTCTACGTTCTTTGACTTGCTGAACCATGAGCTTAAGGTATCGGCCAGGAAGAAACCATTTATGTAATCATGGTTTGATGGGTCGTACTGCACAACTACGGGCGCAATCCCGATCAGTTTCTCGATAATGTCGATGTAAAGCTTTTTAGCGATTAAAAAGTTTTCATACCACATACCGTCTGTGTCTTGATTAGTGCCGCTGGTAGTGGTCCTTCTCGGGTTGTCAACGTGCAAAATATCGTTACCGATTATAAAAAGTATCTGATCAAATTTGCACCACTGTGCCTTATTGATAATGCCATCCACGCCTTCGTGCACACGGTTTACGATTATTTTATTATCGTGTTCTTCACCAGTTTCAAAAGCTCGGCACAACTTACCAATGTGTATGTCTGCAGGATCTACTACGAGTAAATGCGAATCGGCATAAGTTTTATACTTTACAACAGGGTAGCGGGGGGAATGCTTACGCATATCTGCTACCAGGTCGTCCTTGATCTCATCGTAGGACTTTACTCTTTCACCTTTTACAAATACACTGAAGTGCTTTCCCTTGTACCAGTAGTTTGAAACATCTTCGGTTGGTATCCCCACTACTTCACATTCTTTTGCGAGGGCAGGGTGTTTCTCTGCTTTTGGCCTGCGGCTATGCCCCGGCGCAAGTTTGGGCAGCTTGCCTTCTTTCCGCAAAGCACTTCTTTGTTTTACGACAAATTGGTCTGTGCTGTCAAGGGCTTGCGCAACATCTGCGTTAGTTAGCGTCGGGTTCTTCAGTATGCAAGCCTTTATTTTCTCCGTCTGCGTTAGTGGTTTTTGCATCAGATGTTTTTAAGTTTTCAAAGAGCTCCTGTGTTTTTACCCATTCGTCAATTTGTTTTTTAGCTTCGCTGAAGCTGAAGTACGATAGTGTCGCGCTGCCGTATATCGTGTAAAGACCATTGTGCTGATATACAGTGTAACCTTCGTAATGCAGCATATACTGGCTTGGCATCATCTGAATCTTAAAAAGCCTTTTATTTTACTTACGTGGCGTTTTCTTCTGCACATCTCGTAACCTTCACGGCTTCCCTCATCGTTGGTATTCCCTTCAATTGTGTGTAGCCATTCGCCTTCCACGCTCTCTACGAAACCGCAATGGCCTAAACCTTTTCCGTAATCCATTATGAACACATCGCCCGGCATTGGCGAAGCGTGGCCGTACTTCAATTTACTTTCGTTCCACTGCCGCAGTACGCCGCCCGTTTTTACAAGCGGGTTTATCACAGCCAATGCTTTAGCAGCTTCCTTAAAGCACCAATACACTACCGCCATGCACCAGCTGTAACCTGGACCGAGGCCGACGGACTTCAAATACTCGTTTACTTTTACACCACTGTTGTTGTGGCCGGGAGCTTCCTCGACACCGATCTGTGTAGCAGCTATCTCTAAAGCTTTTTGGTTGATCATAAGAGTTTTTCTATGTAAAAGAATTGTTGTTTCAGTTGCTGTGCTATTCTGATCGCTCTTTTATGTGCGCTATCCATGCTGAGAGCGATCAGCCAGCCTTTTCTGCTTACGGTGTGGTATTGGTACAGATGTATCATAAGAACAGTAGCAGGGTTGCTGTAATTAAAATAACTATTCTAAATCCGATAGCGGTCCACTCAATTTGCCGGTCGGTTATAAAAGTTCTCTTTTTGTGAACTATTGCCGCTATCTTACGTATCAGCCATTTTTCTACCTGGTCCACCACGCTATCAGGTGCAGGCGATACGTAGCCAAGGCCAAGAGTGCGCAGTATATTAAGAGTAGTATCAAAAACAACCCTTGTAAAGAGCAGGCAGGCGAGGCCATACTGCCATTGGTAGAAATAACCAATAAGGCAAGCTGCTAGTATATGTATAGCGCCGTTAAGCCGGTGAACATCTTCACCGATATCACCGTAGTCTTTCAATATTCGGTAATTGATCCACGCGAGCAGACCGGCGATGCCCTGATATAGTAAAATCAATATCATGCAAAAAAGAGAAGCATTAACAGTGCTGATACTGCCGCAACTACGTGGATCATACCAGAGGAGTTAGCAACTCTCGGTCCTGTGAACGCATAAACCGCAGCACCTGCTACTCCGCCGAGGTACAGTGCTATGAACAGCAACCCGATCATACCGAGAGAATCGAAAAACCAATGGTAGGGGTGCACCGCTTCCCAAAGTGTTTCATTGGAAAACTGATCCTGGTTTACGCCGGGATTAAATACGAACATAAAAAGCAGTGCGATCGTAAGGATAGCGCCAACAACGATGCGCATCATTAAGTTAGAAGTTTTGTCATTCATTTGTTTTGATTTTAAAAGGTAATTTGATTGTTATAAATTTTTGCAGGAATAGCAGGGCTATAGCGACGATCATCCCGATCGTAAGCCAATCGGTTTTAGCGGTCACTTCAACATCTTTTGTTTTGCTTTTCATCTGCTCTGCTTTCGCCACGCTGTCCTCGTAATTCTTTTTCCACGATTCAAAGATTGCATTAAAGCTCTCCTGCTTACTTGTTCCTGACTCTGTAACTTTTTGCGGTACAAAAACGATCTTTGGTTCGGGACCATTTACATAAATTGGTTGGGGGTAATAGGTAGTTTCTTTGCTGTAAGTTGATTCGGATTTAGATCTGCTGGTATCGACTTTCGCCTTTTCTTCTGTCTCCTTTTTAACGCCGACGCTATCGGTTTTGGATTGCTCTTTACCCTTGCCAATGTCATACATCAGCTTGCACGATGAGCAGGCAAGGCAGAGTGCAACGATCCCGATGGCGATCGCAAGCGAACCTTTGAGCAGTGTAAAATATTCTTTATTGCTGTTTCTCATTTCTTCCATCTCTTAAGCCTTTATAGTATTCAGTTCGTTTCTCCAGCTCGATTATTCTTAGCCCCTGCGATTGTATCAATTCAAACTGCCGGTCCTGCCTTAGCTCAGCGTTCTTTTGCTTCTCCGCCATCGCCTCGCTCTTTGCATAAAAGATCCCTACCCCGATTAGGAATGAGGCCATACCGACAAGCGGTTGCCAGTATTGCCATATCCCTTTACTTTGGGTCGCCACTTGTTTCTGTTTTTGTTTCTGAGGTTTCGGTTTTCGTAACCTTGTCAACGCTTATCTTTTTACTTATAGCTTCCCATGCTGCTAATGCCCTTTCGCCAAACACCAGGATCAGTGTTGTTTGAATAAGCCAGAACAACTGAGTTTTTAAAATCTCGTCGAACGACTTCTGAAATACCTGGCTACATATAGTAAGCCCGATAAAAAGAAATATCAAAAGGAAAAGGATCGTTCTTTTAGAACTCACATCTCCGGCAGGGCCACTCATCATTTCTCTGAACCAATTCATAGTTATCTGTTTTGTTTGTTCTGTAATTGAATTTGAATATCCATCAACTTTTGATACAGCTCGTCCAGCTTTTCTATTATCCTATCGTCCTGGTGTTCTACCTGCTTTATTTTTGCCTCCATAGCAACAAGCCTCATTTCAAACTCCTTCAATCGGACCTCTAGCTTTATGTACACCCCTATAAGGGCGGCAGCAAAAACAAGTAACTCGATAGCGTTGTTTAATTCCATAATTTTAACTTGATATTACATAAACCATTTCTCACAGCGGTAAGAACACCGAAAGGTGAACGTCATAAGTTACTTTGTCGCTCGTCCAGCTTCTGTAATTGCCTGCAGCTCCCACAGCACAATTCATAGATGCCGGTGCAGTTGTATTGCTCCAATTCCAGTTACACTGCGATACGCCGTTGTTAGTGGTATCTATTGTAAAGAAATTCTGTACGCCGCCCCACTCTGCATCTGGCGAGATGGTTGTGGTTAATACTCCTGCGCTTTCGCTTAGTACGAGGTCGGTAAACACTGCGAATGCTACCCCGTTAGCTTTTGGTTTTTTACCTCTGGCTACTTCGGAAGAGTTGCTGTAATCTAAACCCGGATGATCAAAGCCGTACTTAGCTTTAAACTGGATGCCGTTCATTTTTTCTGTTGGCGCAGATTGTTGTTCTGCTTGCCTTGTGCAGCTAAATAGCGTAATCGCTATAACCGCAAGAACTATTATGTTTTTCATATTAATCAAAAGTTACATTGTCTAACCAAGGTGCTAAATAAGGTGGGTCAACTTCAGAATAATTCCATCCACCCGAGGGGTTTGTTGTAGCTACATAGTGCGTTATTAATATGCTCCATGTTCCAGGAGGGATTTGGCCTGAGTTCACAAATTGCGTTACGGAAGGGCTTACTCCGAATTGAGGTATCTGTACGCCACCGCCTTGCTCGAGATAGTTGTGATTAAGTGGCGCCCAATTAATGTACGTATAAACTAAAGCCTTTCCTGGCTGGTCATCCGGCAACGTCCATTCGATTGTGTTTGGCGCAGGGTTAGTTGTTACAAGGACAGCTGCTTCGATTGCAGACTTTCCCTTTTTAGTTGCTACTTCTGTCTCTGGCGCAGATTGTTGTTCTGCTTGCCTTGTGCAGCTTACCAGTACGATAGCTGCGATCAAAACTGTAATGATTGTTTTCATTTTATTTAATTTGAGTTGAGGTTACGTTTTCAGAATCGGTTGCTGCTGGCTGCGCCACAAGGAGGCCGTCATCAGGCGGATCTTTAGGATCGTTGCATCCGATAAAAACTGCGGATGTAAGAACGAAGATGATCAGTAGTTTTTTCATTTGGTTTGGATTTTATTGTTAAAATAATTGCAAGATAATTAAAATAATTAGACTAAAGACGTATCAAATTGTTTTCTTGCTATGCTCCCGAAACCTTTTAGCCCGCCTACCTCGATATAAGCCTGGAAGAGCCAGAGGCCCTGCTGGTCTATGTCGCCATTGCTAAGGCTGTACACCAGTGTAGTACCTGAAGCTGTGGCAACCCAAAAGCTTTTAGTGCCATCTGGCTTAGTGTACAGGATCTTTTTTACTTCGGCTGAGGCCAGGTCGTCATAATTTGTTTCCAGCGTAAGGGTTAAAAGACTTTGTGTTTTAAATACCGACATGGCTTTCCATATTTAATTGGGTTGTGATTATTGATTCGGCTTCGTATGCCCAGGTGTTGATCTCACTTCTGAAGCTGAGGGCGCTTTCTATTGCGCTGTCTGCAAAAGCGTGGCTCATCCGGGACCTCAGCGCAAGGCTGGTGATAATGGCGCTATCCATCAACACCTGCACACGCCGGAAAATAGTAATGGCGTCTGTTAGTGTAATGGTATCTTCCAGCTCAGGGTTTAGCTGACTGCCTGCATCGACTATGATCGCATCTGTTAGCGTAATATCATCTGTAAACGTTCTTAGGTAAGCAACAAGAGTAGTGTTAAAGTCGGTTAGTGTAATAGTATCCGTCAATAGCTTGCCTGTTGCTTTTGCTGCGGCGTCGCTTAGTGTGATGCTATCCGATAAGTTTTTGCCTGTGGCTTTTACGAATGCGTCTGACAGAGTAATAGTATCTGTGTTATATTTTGTAAAGGCTTTGAAGATCGAATCTGTAAGTGCGATAGTATCTGACAGGTCCAGTTCGAAGTCAGTAGCCCCGCCGTCGTGATCTGTCGTTATCTGCTCTGTAAGTGTAATCGTATCGGACAGGATCTTTGTTATCGATTTTACAGTAGCGTCGCTAAGAGTAACAGTATCGCTTAGGTATTTACCAATCGCTTTACTGATCGCATCTGACAAAGTAATGCCGTCGGCTTTATTTAGCACAACTGATTTTACGAGGGCTTCGGTAAGTGTGATACTATCCGACTTATTTACTCCGCAGGCCTTGGCAACAGCATCCGTAAGCGTGATCGTATCACTGAACAGACGGGTAAAGACAACCGTTTTTGTAGCGAGGTCTGAAAGTGTAAGAGTGTCTGCCTTTACCAGCGTAATACTTTTTACTGCCGCGTCGCTAAGTGTAATGGTATCAGAAAGCTCTACCAGGATAAGTTTTATATAATCAAAGAAGTCTGAAAGCGTAATTGTATCAGCCAAATAAAGTGTCGGCGATTTTACGATCGCATCGGTAAGCGTGATAGTATCAGCTTTACTTAAGGCGAGCGATTTTGCGATAGCATCAGTAAGCGTGATAGTATCTGCCTTGTTTAGCGTGATAGCTCTTATGCTGGCATCTGATAGCGTGATAGTATCCGCTTTCGGTGCTGCTACTGCTTTTGCTGGAAGATCTGTAAGTGTAATAGTGTCAGAGAAATTACGGACGTAAGCTACTACGAGGGTAATGCCGTCTGAAAGGGTTATTGTATCGGCAGGGTTATAGGAAAGGCTCTGCGGATAAAACAGTACTGTTGTTATATGCGCTTTAATAGGGTATGATCTGCCGTGGCGTGCCATTAATAATTTGCTGCTCTGTGCATTGCTTGTTTAACGAAAATATTCTTTGACACTGGCGGCGAAACCTCTCCGGCGAATGTTATAGTATTCGAAAATTCAATCCATCCCGCCCCGTCCGTTGTTTGGGTATTGTTGACGGGCAGATCGGTCGCATTCTCTCCCCACTTAGCCGATGCTTCCGGCGACGCCCCTGCGGTATCGGCATAACCGATTTCAACAACCAGCCTATCACCCAGAACTGTTGTATAGGACCCTGTAGTTGTAATTGCTCCGCCCGCCAGATCCAGAGATTGATTTCTGTGAGTGGCGTTATTAATAAACTCAGCGTTTTGGAAGTTCGATGTGGCCGCTCTTATAGTGGCCCTAACCGTAGTCCCATTTTCGCTAACAATGCGAACGCCCATTAGCCAGTTAGCTACGTTATCTCCTGCCGCGTATTCCCGAACCATTAACTGCCCGCTAAAAGTTGTCACCCCAGAAGTGAAAATAATTCCCGCATCCATTCGGGTACTTACAAACTGTCTGTCTAAAGCGAGTTGCCCAGGAGTCCAAGGGCCTACTTGTGTACCAATTGTAATAGCCGATGATCCTTTTACATTATTAAGTTTCCTTCTTAACGCCTCGGAAGTATAAGTCCATACTGACTCAAACCCTATTGTAGTAACAGGGGCCGCTTCAGTCAAGGGGAAATATAATCTTGTGGCCATAGTTTATATTTCAAATTCTATCCAACAAGTACAGTTCACCGCAGCACCGGCGTGAACCCTTATTCTTAAATATTCATCGGCTCTAAACTCGGGCTCTTCCCCTAGCGGCCATTGAAAAATATACTGGTTCGTGGGGGCTACCTGCTGAATATCGAACGGCCTTGTCGCCGTTATTGATCCCTCTGCAGTAGCGGTATATCCCGACTCATCGCCAGCAGCTGTAAACGCTAATGGAAAGTCGTCTGTAACCGCCGCAGCATTGCAATCACTCATATTTATAATGTCGGCTGCTACAAACTCCGTAATAGTCGCCTTTACGGTACTTGTTGTCAGCAGCTCACACTTAATAGGTGTGGCGGCAGCGGAGCCGTCGAAAGAAATACCCCAGGCTTTTACTTTACCGATCTGGTTTGTAGATCCGCCAAGTTTTATCTGAAGCATCGTCTTTAGCGATGTAGAGGTAGTAACGGGAGCGAAAGCTGAGGTTGTAGGCATCGGGCCGTTATATACTTTATACTTACCCATAGTTTACGTATTATGCAAAAGTTAAAGTCCATGAAATACTCAAAGTATCAGAGGCCCCTTTGTTAATCACGCTGAACGAGGCACTCATCCACATGTTGCCTGTAGAGGCCGCATCGAACGTGCCTGCTTCAGTGATAGCACCTGTGCCGTCACCAGCTGCCCAGTCCCCTACGATTGTAACTACTGCACCAGACCTGTTCTTACTTGTATTAGCATTCCGGTCAAGTTCAGTGCCCAAGGCGTTGGCCGCTGGTGAGCCTGTGCCGATGGCCATGTGCGTGGGCTTGTTAAGTGATGGCGCCGCAAGGATCTGATCGGCTGCGCCGTTCTTACCTGACGTAGTTACGGTGTTAAACACCCGTCTTTCATCTTTGATGTTGCCGTCCTTATCGCGCAGGACAAGGTGCATGTGGTAGTCTATACCTGTTTTGTCATTGAGGACTGTTTTCATTGGGTTTATTTTTATTTTATATCTCCTGATTGAATAAAGTTTTTTGCAGCTGTTTCTACAAGCATTATTTTTTCACCTGGTTGGTAAGCCTTTCCGTTTTTAAAAAGAGCATTCACTACTTCATATTCTTTTAGCTCGGGTTTTTTAAGTGACGCACTGCCTGGCTTATCCTGCATTGTGAACTTGTCGCTTAAGTTTAGGGTGTGGTGCATATATTTAATTTATTATTGCTGATCTTCTACTCGTATTCAATTCTGCCCCTATTGAATAAAAGTTTACAGGATCGTTTTGATTGCTATAAGAAGTTGCTATATAGACAGCGCTTCGTGATACATTTGAAATTCGAACCTCATCCATTTTACCATTAAAATTATCTTCACTCCCGGCAAACTGTCTCCGGCCAATCCATACATTCGCTGTTGCAGACGGAATTGATGTAGCTGCACCAGTTACTTGTGTTGCATCTGAAACACCATTGAAATAAATATCAAGCGTTCCAGAGGTATTGTAAACGCCGACAATGTGATACCACGCTCCGGTACTTATAGTATTAGTACTAACTATCACATTACTACCTGCCCCGCCATTTATATAAAATCTAAAATTAAAATTCCCCGCCGCAGCAAAATGGTCTAAATTGTACGCTCTGCCACCAGTATTATTATCTTTTGCAACAAGTTCATGTGTTAGCGTATTGGTGGTGAAATTAACCCAACACTCTATGGTTAAATTCCCAGTAATTTGAAGTGAAGCATCATTGCCTACATCTATATATTGATTACTTGCCCTTACAATATTTGCTGCACCGTCAATTTTTCCCGCTGTAGCAGTTGGAGTATTAACCAACGTTCCGTTATTCACGCCTTTGGAGTCATTGGCAGTAAGGGTTGTTCCATCTGGGAGATGCCAAACCCCTTGATAGCTATTTGTCCATACATTTACCGCATCTTGTTGATCGCTTACTATGGCGGAATTACCATACGCCAGATAAATTACAGTAGCAGAAGCAGATGTTAATGTAGGAATTTTTATCCAAAACTCGCAAGTTCCTGTACTGGCATCCCATGTTACTCTTTCAAATTTTAGCATGGTTGTAAGCCCGGCATCCGAATAAAAAACAATATCATACCCGTTTGCATTTACAACCTTGCCACCATTGGCAACTGTCTTTAAATATGTATATGTTCCAGAAAATAATACAGGGAAATCAGTTAAATCGCTTGCAGGCTGATCAAGTGTAATACTTCTCTTAAATTGTGCAGTAGAAATAAACGGTAACAGCAGTATTATGAATAATAATTTTTTCATTAATCTTCAGTATAGTTTATAGTGACTTCGATTTGTGTTATTGTTCCGCTTGATGCCGTACTTCTTAATCTTATCCAAGAACCTGCAGGAATCGTAGCATCATTAAATCCTGAGTTTATAGTTTGGCCTGTTGTTGTACTTGTGATTGCCGTACCGCTTGAAAAGACATTTGTTAAAGAAGTTATATCTGTTCCGAAAGCAATGTTTATAGTAACCGAAGGAGAAGAACCAATTACAACAGCATTGATGCTTGAAACTGTTATTGCAACTTGTGTTTGCCACATCCCGAAGTTTTCAGCAGAACCGGGACCTTCTAATGTAATTCCTTTGGACTTTACCCGGTTAATAATTGACAGTAAGCTATCAACCCCTTTTTGTCGCCATGCCCTTGTTGCTGTTGAGAATGTATCTACCGCCCATGTTTTATGCTGCGTACCCGTAATGTCAATTCCAAAACCTTCAGTAGCGCCCCGCAAATAATTTGAAAGCATGGTCGCACTGTCGGAAGTATTCAGTTTGTATAAAATATCAAACTGCGTAGTATAGTCTGTCGTGCTGTCTTTTCTCCTAAGGTAATAAGCGGATAATGTAGCACTATCGAGCAGTAAAGTGCCGGTTGTTGTTATCGGACCCCCTGATAATCCATACCCGCTTGCTATGTTCGTTACCCCACTGACGCCGCCGCTAATCTGTCTCCACTGAAAACCTGTGTGCACATAAATAGAGCTATCCATTATGTTATACCTGATCTGCGCCGTATCATAACCTGAGAGGGTAGTTCTTTTGCCGCTATTAAGCCCCAATAATCCTTTGGGAAGGATCACTACGCTGTCAAATTTATCCCTGTTATGTGTAGTGCCGTACTTGTTATCATACGAAAACTGCTGACCGAAACATAATGCCGGAAGTACAGTTAGTAACAGGATCAGGGTACGTTTCATCATCGCAAAAATAATTTAATTAATTATAATATCGTTAAAATAATCATCATCTTTTAATAATCGTCCAAAAAATACTTAGGTTCTGCGTTTCGCTCGCCAGCTCCTGCAGGCCTACATAAAACTTATTTGGTTTATCAGTAGTGTGGTGAAACCAGCTGCCTCCGATCCTGTTATCCCGGTGATAGTCGGCTGCTGAATTACTCTCAATAGAGTACAGCACCCCGTAATCGCCACTGATAGCCAGGTTATGTGTTATTGTGTACACAGGGTCGCCGCTTGCCACGTTGCCCACGTCGTAAGTGCCTACGCCGAGTATGTCCCCCGCTACTGGTGTAGCTGCGCTTTCATCTACAGGCGGGGTTATATAAACCCTGTTCCAGTTTGTGCCATCCCATACGAAGGCGGCATCTGAATACCTCTCAATTTCAATGCTTGACTTCGGCGATGCGCCCCAGAGAAGTGTGCCGTTGTTGAAAGCGATAGTAGCCGGACCGTCTGTTACACCGGAATGCTGGAAAGCAAAAATGTAACCTATCGGCGGATCATCAACAAACGTATAAGTCGGCGTACCGTTGAGGCGGATCAGTTTTCTTAAATGCGTATTTGCATAATTCGTATTGGCCGAAATATCTACAAAGTCTGAAAACCATTTACCTACCACGCTGTCATTTACTACAGTTTGCACCGACTGCGGTAGCCTTGTTATTGTAAACTCTTCGTCGGTATTAAAAATGTCGGGAGAGTTAAGCGTCCACTCGCCAGTACCTGTACTAAAAGTAAAATGTGTTGTAGGGAAAAGCGGTCCGTAGTTAGCGCGGTGGATAATAAAATCTGTTTCTTCGTCAAGGCCTGCTAACTCTGGTGTGGTACAAACCCCCTGTCCCTCTGCCGGTGTATCTGGCTCGCCGTCGCCTATCTTGAACCTGATAGGATCAAAGACTGTAACTACATCCGTTAAAGGCTCCGCTTCGTACTCATGCAGCAGCGTAGATGAGTCCACGCCGTACATACGAACGATATGCACAACATTATCGAGCCCGTTAGCTGTTAAGGTATAAGGCGCGGCGTGTGGCTCCGGTACTGTTTCTTCGAATACGAAGGCCAGAGGTGTGTCGCTGCTGGCTTCCCAGATCTTTACGAGGAAATCCTCTGTAAGAGCGGAAGGGCTGATATGATATTTTATTGTCATGGTTTTATCCTTGTTCTTCTATATCTACTACTGGTACGAGTGATCCCGGACCGAAAAATGCTGTTTCAATATTATATGCCATTACGATGCCCGCTGATAACGGTGTAGTATCTGCCGACTGTTGGCTTGTTTTGTTTATCTCGGGCACTATATCGATCTCTGCCCCAATAAGCGGATAGCCTTTTATCCTGCTTACTTCCCACTTGCTACCTTCATCACTCTGATAGGCCAGCCCTTCAATATCGATACTATCACAACAGAAAATGCGGCTCAGTATATCCACTACATAAGGTGCTACCCCAGGCGCATCGCCTATCCGTAACTTAAAAGCATTGTATGGAATGCCTGAAAGGTTTGTAAGATCCCGGGTTTGATTTATGTACGCAGCCCTGTCTCTTAAAAACTCCGCATCCTGTATATCTGCTTCGCAAAGGAATTTCATCTCAATGCCAGTGGCAGTCCATGCTACGTCCTGATCATTGAAAGAGTTTGTATAAGTAAACAGTAATGTTCGGGGCCACGTAGTTTTCATACTGATCGGTTCACTTATATAATTCCAGTCCAGGGCCCCGAACGTTACTTGCTGGTGCAGGTAATACACGCCTTCATCCAGATCGCTTATATCAAAAGTCGTTTCGTATATTTTATAATATGTTTCTGTTAATACCGCGGTCCAGGTAAATGCTTTTACTATTGCGCCGTGGCGGTCTAATACTTTAAGAGTTTCAGGAGTAATGGATGCCTCGATCTGAAGCGGGGTAGTGGTCGCCTTTCTCCATTTTTGCTGATAGTACCTTTTCATTTCCCAATCGCGGACCTGGTTACAGGCCCAATCGTCGTGAAAGTGGATGCCGGGAGTTTCAGTACTCGGCACCATTTTGAACGGCCAAATGAGAGGTATCGTAAAATGATTTGCCATTTTTTAATAGTCGTATATGTTCTTTAAAATATTTTCAGGCGCTGCTAATAGTTTCCAGTTTTGCGCATCGTTATCTTTACCCGCTTTAGCCGGTGCTATACCGCCATCCCACAGAAAGCCGAAATAATCTTCGTCGTAAACTGTATGCTGTATCTGTCCGAAAGGATCCGCATTTATCAACTCAATTACATTAAGCGGAACTTTTGTCCTAAGCGTTAAGTAATAAGGTTTGAATAATTGCGCCCCTAAGTTCCCGATCTGTATATCCTCGTTCTCCGTAACTGTAACGCCAGCTAGTGTATAACTTAACTCCGCATTTTGATCGGCGCTTGCAAGCTTGATGGACTTATCTTCCATAAGGTCGAGCACTGAATGTATAAGCGGACCATTGTTCAGTAGCATAGTGTGCGGCGATAGCAATACATTGTAAATGCTATCTTCCATCGCAGTGGGAATACCTGACATTGCGCTGAATGCGGGCCTGTACAGTTCAAATATGCCGCCTTGTAAAAAGGTAATGGTTATAGCTGCAGCCGTTTCATCGGTTACTACTACCGGCGTATCAAACTGCACGATATTTACTCCAGTGCCTACCACTACGAAATCCAAATTGTTACTTGTGCTGCCGGTTATTCTTACTACGTTTCCTGCTGCAAATGGATAGTTGCCTGGATTGGTCATGTAGTTACCGCTTGCGAAAAAGTCAACCGTTTGAGTGATCGTTTGAGATACCTCTTCCACGTTGAAAACAAATACTTCGTTATCATCTTTTGCATCGGTAGTTGTAAGACCTTCATAGTTTATACGAAGCAACTCAGTACCGATAGGATCGGCCCGGAACGGGGAAACAAGATCAAGTTCTTTTACATCCCTCGTCTTCGGTGTGGTCCACTGCTGGCCCAGGTTAAATTCATATTTACCGTTTACATCGTTATACTCCTGCGGCTTGTAGCCAACTTTAATCGTATTGAACGCAAGATCCTCAGCGTGGGTGATAACGATATTATCTACCTCGCCAAGATCAGCCGTAATATTTGCAGTAAAGAACTCGGAAAGTTGGTCAATTACCAACTTGTCGTTTACAACTGTAAGGCCTACACTGTAAGTACTTTTTAACCACTGGAAGAAATCTGCCAGTGAAGTTTTTATTTTATTCGGCACAAGTGTATCGATATACCTGATACCGCGAACTGAATTACCACTGGTAAGAATAATATCTGTTAAAGCTTCGAGCCAGGGGGAGTTAAGTGTGTACAGCCCGCCGGTCATTGTGTTCAGCAACACTTCCAGCACACGGTACGGATACAGGCCTGCTATGTAAGTTGTTCTGGCCCGGCCATTATAAGAAATAGAAAGCTGGCTATCTTCCCGGAACTCGTAAGCTGTAGTAACGCCGGTAGTACCTATGAAAGTTTCAAGGTATGCCCGTTCACCAGGTTCTAACGGTATAGTTACGTCTATGTCGTAATAGTATATTTCATCAGCGACAAGAGGCGATTCAAAAATGATCTGGTAATCGTTCTGATTTGCTATATCAAGATTACTACGGAGAAAACGAACTGAGATACCGTTTGCCGCGTCTTGCTGCGTACAATGGATGCCGATACGCCCCTGTATCCGCAGATCAATAGGATCTAAGTTGCCAACGCCGGCCCTTGCAAACCAATTATCGGATAATAACTTGGTGCTATAACCAACGTTATTTTCTATAAAAGTTTGCGTTTGAAAAGTAACGAAGGGTGTTGTAGATTCCTGGTTACGGAAAATGAAATCAAGCAACCAAAAGCCGCCATGATCACTATTATTTATTTCATCGGTATCAACGAAATTGTAATTAGCCTTGTTGGTAAGTACTACCCCGTCATGCTTTACAAATACCTGTTCAGGATCAGTGTCGATCGGTATTTCGTAAACAGTATTTTCATTCGACTTGATGAACTTGGTAAGTCCACCTTCTACAGCCATTACTTTAACGCCTGTTTTAGTTTCCTCGTACTTGGTAAAATCAAGTTCACTTATATACCATGAGGTATAGTTGTACGGAACGGAAGCACGATCGAGCTTTGCAATACCTAAGTAAACTGTTGCCTCGGCGCCGTACTTATAAAACTGATCTCTTAATATTCTGCGGCCATCGCCTACAAAGTTCATAGGTACTGAGTAGTCGCGGAACAAACCCCAGTACTTTATATTTCGCGCATACTTTACAAGTGTATCCTTCCAACCATCGGGCGCATGCTTTAACCGCGCAGGTTGGCCATCAGGCTTGAAGTAATTGCCAGCATCACCAGTAAGCACATGGTTGTTATCATCCACGTAAAGCGGTTGTCTATCTTTATTGAACAGGTAGTATATGAAACTTGGCCTCATTAAAATTTAAAGTGTTTTTGATACCATGCTTCGGTTTCGATCGGGCTATTGTTCATTATCACTATCCTGGATTTACTTTCCAATCTTTCTAATATCTTAGTTTGCTTTTTTAACTCTTCGCCATTTTGCTCTGACGGTGCGCTAATAGTAACATTCTGGTTAAAGGCTCTTAATATTCCGCTGCGCTCCTTCTCTGCTGCATTCAGAATAGCTTTTGTAGCATCGGCAGGGTATATCTTGGTGCCTTTGGTTAGGTAAGTAAGTGTATGCTTCTCGTAAAGCTTTGCTTTGCCTTTTTTATCTACTGCTAACTCGGGTCCTTTTTCTGCTACTTCAGCGATACCTTCCGGTGAGGACTGAGTACCTTTTGCGTAAGAAGGAACAGGTGTACCCACTACTGCCGCAATCTGCGCTGCTGTTGACGCGATAGTGATCGGCACTAAGCTGGACGCTGACGTAACCCCCGCCGTAGCCGCCGCGATGAGTACCGGGTTAAATGAAGCTATTGCCGCTGATAATAGCGCCTTCGCTTTAATTATTCCTTGCTGGACCGCCTGCATCGTGCGGATGCCCTCTATCGTTATCTCAAAAACCTTTGCCGCTTTTTCAAAAATGGCCTGCTTCTTTTTTATCTCCCTCTGCCGACGCCCGAGTGCTTCTCTTTGATTTTGGGCTCTCGCCTCGATTATGATTATTCTAGCCGCTTTCTTTTCTTCGGTATCTGTGCTGGAATTAATTCTTTCGACCTCTGCCGCTTTCAACTGATCTATAGCCTCGATCTGATCTTTGATGGCATTTAGCTGCTTGTCGTAAATGCCGGAGCCTATCTCGGTAAAGGCGGACAATATCTCATCCTGCAAACCTTGCCACATTTCCTTTTGTCTCTGCATGCTGGCCGCTGTAGCGTCTTCTATTTTGCTTAGCAGTTCCTCGAAGTTTTTAAAGTCGATATCGCGGTACTTAGCCTTTATAGCGAGGATCTCTTTTTCCAGTTCTTCTATCTTTTTTGGGTCGGCGTTAGGTCTTTGCTTCTCGATAGTTAATAGCTCCTGCGCACGAGTTAGCTCTGTATCAAGGAGAGCTTTATTCTTATCTTCCGCTAATTTCTTTTCTGCCGCAGCAAACTGTTCTCTTGTTAGCATGCCTCTTTTAAGGCTGGCTTCTAAAAAAGACTGCTGCTCGTCGTAAAACTTCTCTATGTCCGTAGTGTCCTGCTCAAACCTTATTTCAGAATTTTCGGCTAGGTCTTCTGCTATACTTTCCTTTGCCGCTATTAACTGCGCGAATTTATTTTTAACATCTTCGACCAGCTTGTTATAAACCGCGAATATCTTGTCGGACCACTGCTGCTCTATTTTAAGAATATCTTCGCCGCTTTTTATAACGATTCTTTTAATATCGACCGCGGCGGTCTTCCTGATAAAGTTTATTTCTTTTGCTGTTTCCGAAGCGTTTCTCCCCTGTTCAAGAGCACTACGCTGCACTTCTCTTATCTCCGCGGCGGCGTTGCCGAGCACGATCTGCTTATCTAGCTCAGCGGCTTTTTTCCTTGAATCGATTCTATCTTTTATAAATACGTTTTCATTCTCCGCTTTTTTTAATAGTTGATCCCTTTGGAGTTCTAATTCAGCGGCAAAAAACTTATCGAATATATCCTGCTCCTTTTTACGCTCTTCCTCTATCTGCTTTAACCGGATCTCCGCAGCAATCAGCCTCCTTTTCCTTTCGTTTTCTATGCCCTTTTGCGCGAGGTCGGCAATGCCCTCTTCTTGTTTTTTGACGGCGTTAAGGAATTTTTGATCTTTATCTGGTAGAGAACTTATAAGTTCAGCCGGGATATCTTTTATCTGCCCAAATAGTGCTATTACCTGGTGGGCTTCTTGTGAAATATTATCAAGAGTTCGCTTAAATGTTTTATCTGCGGCGGCTATGGCCACATCAAGAGATTTATCAATGGTAGTTGCCTCTTCTAGCAGGCCTACCATCCTTGTCTGCAGGGAGAGTATGTCGCGCTCGAAATCGCCCTCAAAATTTATTTTAATAACAATGTCGCCTAGCTGATTTAGGAACTCCATTTCCTGACCTAGGGCCTCTATCTTTTTGCTTAGCTGTTCGGTAGTGATTGTCAGGGCGTGCAGGCTTACATCAAACTTTTCTGCGGCTGTTTTACCACTGAATAATTTTCCGATAAAAGCTGTAAATATTGTGATGGCAACCGCAAGACCTACCTGCCAGGAAAAGATAGATTTTGATATCGCGCTAAACAGTGAAGGCACCGCCTTACCCTCTGCCTTTAGCCTCGCTATTTCCCGGGTAGTGTCCCTCAATGAGTCAGCCACGAACGGAAGGTTGTTGGATATGGCGAGAGCGAATTGCTGCACACTTACTGTAAGTGATGGCAGCTCTCTTGCTACTTGCGTAAATGAAAAGCCGAGGCCACGAACCGCACTTTTATAATCTCCTACGCTTCTCTGATTTTTACCTACCGAGGCATCGAGCCTTTTAAGAGTATTGGCGAGTTCAAGGGCGTCTTTAGTGGCTTGCTGCGCAACAGGATGCGACTCGCCTAATCGTATTTGAAGATTTTGTGCTCTCCGGGCGGCGTCTTCATACGCCTTCGATAAATTATAGTAATCATCGATAGCCTGGTCAATTATTTTTTCTTCTTTGGCCTGCGCAACCGCTGCTTTTTGAGCCTCGTCAGCTAAAGTTTTTTTAGCGTTGGCGGCAGTTAGTGCTGCCGTTGCTCCGCGCAGATCTGCTTCGGCTCCGTCTTTCTTAGCTTTTGCGCCGTCGAGGGCAGCTTTTGCGCTTTTGATATCGGAAACCGCTACTGTATCTTTTGATTTTGCGGCAGCAAGGGATGCCTTCGCAGCCTTTAAATCCGCATCTGCTCCGTCTTTCTTAGCTCTTGCTGCGGCAACTGCGGCCTTTGCGCTCTTAACCTCGGCTGCAGATATTACTTCTTTTGAACTGGCCGCTTTAAGAGCCGCCTGCGCTGCTTGTAAATCCGCCGCCGTTGAAAGTTGTTTCGCCCGGGCGCCTTCCTCGATCGCTTTCAGGTTTTTAATCTCCGCGGCTGTTACTTCGTCCTTCGCTTTTGAAGCTCTAAACGCCGCCTCTGCCGACTTTAAATCCGCGTCCGCCGCGTCCTTTTTAGCCTTGGCGGAGTCCACTGCGGCCCTTGCGCTTTTTACTTCCGCAGATGCCGCCTCTTGCTTCACTGCTGCGTTTTCCTGTAGTGCCTGCGTTTCACTCTTTATGGCATTTGCAGAACCCGTTGTAGCCTGCGTTGCGGTGCTTTGTGCATTAGCCGCCTGTGTGGTGGCCTTTGCATACTCGTTAAGTTTGCTAGTGAGCGCGGCTATTTCAGTTTGGGTTTCACTGAGTTTTTTCTGTAGGGCATCGACTGTTTTAGACAATTCATCCACACTTCTTTTCGATTGAGAAGAATCGATATCGCCGACCTTAAAGTTCAGGCTCTTGACAGCATCTTTGATGGGTTGTAATATCTGGGTTAATATCCGGTCCCGTTCCGCGGCTAACGCGCCTTCATCGGCAAACTGGTTAAAAAGTGTTTCAGCCATTTGCTTTAGGTTTATTTGCCTCTACGTATAGCATGTAGGCGTTAATAACTGCACAGTACTCGAGTACTGTAATTTCTTTTGCCCTCAATGCATAGCCCTGGTGCTTGCTAAGTATAGCCAGCTCGTCGATAAAACTCTGGTAATCCCTTTCAACTTTATGTTCGTTATCTGGCGACAGTAACTTGTAAGCAGCTACTGCCTGGTTAAGCATTACTACAAGCGAACCCGCTTGCGTTCTTACAAACTTTATTTGCTTTAAATATTTTTCGCGGTCTGGTTCTGGCGTGATAAGCTTGTACCCGTTTTCATGCAGGATAACTGCTATCTCTTCATCGTACAGCTCAGTGAGGTACATAAGCGCCGCATCGATCATTTTCATCTTTGAATCGATCCTTATGTATTTTTTATACGCTGCAAATACGTTCTTTGATTTGCCGGACTTGATGGCGTTACTATATTCGTCTGAAATATTATCCCATGCGGATACGAGTTCATCGACAGGCGGATTGCCTGAAATAATAAGCGGTTTTAATTCTTCACCCGTAATGATCTGTACGAAACAATCATACGGTAAGGTCCGAATACTGTGGTGTAATGAATAGGCGGACGGGGTAGCCTGTGGACTCGCTTGCGGGTATGATGCAGGGCTCGCCTCTGCCATCGTAGTAGAAGGCGAAGTCTTGTCCTGTTTCTTTTGCCCTTTCAGCAGCCAGTTTAAGTAACGTTTTTTCCTTGGCATTAGCGTTTAGTATTTTTTGAACACAACCACTGCAGCTCATTTTAAAATCTGTTCTTTTATCTTTTTTGTAGCGATCGGCGTTATCTCGTTCTCGGAATACTTGGCGGCTGAATCTTCATTCAATCCGAAAATCTCTTCACTGTACTTTTTCTCCAACATCTCCGTTTTCGAATCAGTGCTTGTTATCTTCACTGAATTTGCACTCGCCGTTACCGTTATCCCTCTATAGAAAGCTCCTGTATCTTTTAACGTTACCCGATCTGTTGGCTGGCCTTTACCTGATTTTATTTCTTCGGTAAGAAGAGTATAGCTCGGGTATATCGTATTGCCATCGGACCGCAAACCCGCAAAGAGCTGGTCTTGCTGATACTTGGTAAGCTCCTGCACCGTTTCTTCTACAGTTTCCCTGATCACTCGATTAAAGTCAAGCGCCTCAATATTTGATATGAGCCGGTCGATCGTCATTTGTTCTGCTCGGTTCTAAAGTTTCCCAGGCCCGACCATTCTAAAGAAGGCCCCGCCTCTTCTGCAGGGCCTTGTTTTTTAGGATTAATAAGGTCGTAGGCCTTTTCAGCCCACGCCTTTTTATTTTCACCGGGTACGAAACCTTCATTCAGCATGTGTGCAACTGCATCTCTCTTGCTCATCTTTGCATACTTATCTGAAATAATGATATGAACGCCGTCGATCTGAATACCCATAATAATTACTTTAGGGTTAAAATAATTATTACTTGGTCACAATAACATCGATGAACTCATAAGGAGCCACGCCTGCTGCTGCAAGAGCTGCTGCTGTAGGTCCTTTAATTGTTACCGTGTCGCCGCTTGACAAAGCCGCGTACTGCGTTGTATCAAGAGTTACTGTATATGCATCAAGGGCAGCATCGTCAGCTACGGATGTAACTGTGAAGGCTGAACCGTCAGCATAAGTAGCTGTCCAGGTAAGGGCAGAGATATCGGTATCGTAAATAGGCTCCAGGTTTGTACCGCCATCAGCGATAGCCTGGATCTTATAAACGTTTGAAGCGTTGCTGAGCTCAGAAAGCGGAACAGAGATCAACCCGTAAGCTTCCAGGATAGTAGAGTTTGCTTTTACAGCCGCGATGTTCTCACGGTACTCTGCAATAGAACTTAACTGGATCCGGAAAGAATACTGATTAACCGCATCAGCTACACGGAACTTAGACGGGTAAACGAAGATCTGGCTTGTTGACCAGCCTTTCATTCCGCCATCAGCGGTACGAGTACCGTACACTGTGTAGTTGTCATCCACGATCATGAAGTCATACGATCCGCCAGACATAGCACCGATACGGGCATGCTGCAATTCGCCGCCGCCGTAACCAACACGGAAGGCTGGTAAAGGATCGGAAACGAATATCTGCTCAGTGGTCATGTTACCTACTGCGCCTGTTGTTGGATCTGGTACTTCCTCTTCGAAATTGTCGATATCCCAGATAGGATATGCTCTTTCGCCGCGTGCAGCGGTAGTTTTCACTTGCAACTCTGCGAGGAAGGCAGTTACGCTTGCAAGGGCATCTGTATCGAAAGTAGCGCCCCTGTCAAGCAGGATAACGCCCTTCTTAGGGATGCCTTTAATGAAATCGCACAAGGGCCTACCGGTGTTAAACACGGTATCCACACTTGCGCAATCGGGTACATTTAATATTGAGGCCATTTTCTAATTTTTAGAAGTTTGTAAAAGGTGTACAGTTATTTGAATTAATATCATATCTGAATTTCAAGTTTATCCGAAAACAATGCATTGGATGCAGGTCAACTATACTTAAGCGGTTATCTCTTCTGCTGCCGGGATATTCCCTCAGCACGTTCTCTAAGTAAAGCTCAAAGCCCTGGTACTCGAACCCATAAAGTGAAGGCGAGAAAAGAGTGATCACATCTTTGCGAACCTCTTCATCTGCCCGGTGCTCTATAGTCGGTTTGAGTGTAGCGAGATTGACAAAAAATACGAGGTGTACTTCTGTTTTTTCCCACTGCTCGAAACCTACCTTAGCTGACTGACCAAAAAAGCTTAACGCTCTTAAAGTTTTGTCGGCATAGACCTCTTTATAGTTCTCGCCGCCTTCGTAATTGACCGCGATGTAGCCGTTATCAGAAGGTTTTTTGTAGCACCTGCCATAAGCTTTGTAGTCGCCATCACCTATTTTCCACCTGGTAAGTAGCCGGTCGTGCAGTTCTGTTTGCAAGGTCTGCAGTCGGGCATCGATCCCTACGGGGTTTGTTTTAGTTACAAGCATCTACTACAATACTTTTTGGTCGTGGATAAAAAGACTCCCGAACGCTGCGGGCTTCTCTTTCTATGCGCTGTTTTAAACCTGTGATACGCGGACCATCGCTGATTGGTGCTGCGCCCTGCATTTCCAACTGAATACCCGCTTGCGTAAGCTGATCTTTGAGCACTGCTTCTGTCGAGTTTAATTGTGCCGAGTAGATTATCTGTTCGATAACTGCGTAAGCAAAGGTTAAACCGATAAGCTCATCGAAAGCGGCTGCTTTTCTTTTGATGTGGGAGGTCTGATCGAAAAACGAACTGATCTCTACATTAAGGCCTTGCGGCTGCGTGTAGCTAATTTGATCCCTGTCAAAAGTTGTAGCGCCGGTAGCATCTGCCTCGATTGGTTCAGCTGAAAAAAAGCAGGCTTTGTTCCAACAATCCACCTGTTCCCGATAGGCCTTTGCGTCCTCAATATCTGCTTGAAAATAGCCGAGGTAATACTTACCCCGGCCTATGATCCTTTCCGCTGTAAGAAGGGCTTCTGTTACTTTATCTGCAACCGTTGTTACTGATTGCGTCATCAGAGCCGTTGGATTACCGTCTTGAAATAGATAGATATTGAAAGTTTTTGCGCTATCGAAATACAGGCGTAAGGCATCGATCTGAACAGCTACGTCCGGCTTATCTGCTACGTTAATTTCGAAGCCGATAAACTTAGAATCGTTTTCTATCAGTTCATCATTACTGCCATACCTGTTGAAAAGCAACACCTGGTCAACCACTTCAGGGACTGTGAAAACTCCTTTTAAAGCCCGCATGATAGCGGACTGCCGGAGCTCGCCGAGATAAGTGATTAGTTGCGCATCGCTGGCCGTTTCTAATTCCATCGTCTTCTGAATATTCTTAACAGTAACTAAAGAATGGAAGTCCTGAAAGTACCTGCCACTGTTTGTTGTTGTTACTGCGTCGGACAGTGTAGGCACGCCGGGACCTATCGGTTGACGAAAGCCAACCCGGTTCTTAAGTGCTGCATACACTGCTGTTAAATCATATCCGTTGGAATAGGCCATTGTTCAAAGAACTTTTTAGTCGTGACTACGCCTGAAAACATAATACAGTTTGATCGCCAAACCTTCCGTACTAACTGCTCCGTTCGGGGTTCTAACCTGAACTTTGTAGTAAGTGTAGGGGACGGTTGTCTTAGTAAACCATACCGACTGCGTAGCGGCTTGGTCAGCGAAAGCTGCAGCCGCAGAATCAGTAAGATTATAAGTAACACCGTCAAGGCTTGAATACAAGTAAGCTTTAGACGCGATCGTACCTGCAGTTTTAATTGCATTTACCTGGATGCCTAACGTGTGATAGGGTCCTGTGGCAGTGATGATCTTTGATACTGTATCACGGCTTGAACTGGTACTGATAGTATCAGTTCCTGCAACCGTAGAAATTGGCATTGATATAGCTGACTGTGATTTCGATTCGGTAGTTAACAATCCTGCGATCACTACCAATAAGAAGACTATTTTTTTCATTTTCTTAGAGTTTTTTAAGTGATTAGGAAGCTAATTGCGCGAATTCGTGAACAACAGAATCAGTTCTGTCAGTGGTGTAGTTCAAAGGCGATTTGTTGAAAGTTGTGTCCAAAGACAATTCAAATTCCATTGTTACGTCCTGTGTTTGACCATTTGCTGAACTTGTATCGGATCTTGAAGCATAACCATGCAATGCGAACTGGTAGCCCATAAAATTGAACGTACCGTATCCGCCATTGTAATCGTTATAATCTCCCCATCCGTTTCTGTTCTGCTTAGGTATCCAGTTCAGTGCTGAAGCCTGCCCTGTAGGGAAGACAAGAGCCACGCCGTTTGTATAGTCAGCATCGGCCAACTCGATCGATTCAACGATACGAAGGCCGGGCCAGTTATACGCCAGGTTAGTGCTGTTGCCGGCACCTTGTGCAGCTTGCTGCTCAAACATGATCTGTAAGTTCGGGTCAACGATAACGTCAGCCTGGCCACCGAAGTAGTTCTGCTTCATTATACTTTTAACACGCTGGAAGAAAGAAGTTGTGTTACCAACAGGCACCTCAAAAGCATCTGTGGTAGAATTGAAAGAAGCTCCAACAATAGCAGCGGGTTGCTGTGTAGCGCGGGCCGCCATAAGGAAAGCGATTGCTTCAGTCTCTTTGTCTTCCAGGATATTCATCGCCATCTGCTCGAGCTTATTCGCGAGAATAGTTTCGAACGAGAAAACGTTCATATCAAGTAATTTCAGAGAGATAGTTGTTTTATCGCTTTTGATCGTCCATGTAGGAGTAACTTTTGCACTGTCATTAACAGTACCGGTGTGGTTGTGAGCTCTCGCTGAACCAGCCGTTCTTTTTGTGCGGGGAATGTAATAAAGTTCAGTCGCGCGGTCTTCTCTGGTTTTTACAGATTCAACGTCCACGATGAAATTATCATTACTTGTAAGTAGGCTGAAAACGGGAGCTGGTTTCATTCTAAGCTCGGCGCTAGCGTACTTCTTGTCCAATATCCTTTGTGCACTCAAAAGATTTGAAACATCAAAATTTGCCATTATAAATAATTGGGGGAAAGTGTATGTCCGAACCTT